>Ga0315279_10002422_pt1 | contig 28065 bp, 34 predicted proteins | sample YL17G06_20_MG_FD_203694 | JGI IMG/M metagenome (GOLD analysis project Ga0315279, IMG submission 203694) | Sediment microbial communities from Yellowstone Lake, YNP, Wyoming, USA - YL17G06_20 | ecosystem: Environmental > Aquatic > Freshwater > Lake > Sediment | place: USA: Wyoming | collected... | reverse complement strand
AGAATTTCGCGTTTTCGTATCTCAAATCGCCGCTCCATGACAGTTCCTTTCCATTGGGACCATTCCCATGGAAAGATATTCGTAATAAAGACTTACAAGACTTTAGTGAAAATAGACAGTACAACTAAGTACAAGAGCTTTAAACGGTGTTTTTGCTGTTGTTGAAACAGACGCAACGTCTATTTTCTTAACAACAAGACTTTGAGTAAAACGTTGATGGAAACCAGCAGCCTCTTGTAAGTATTTCTCTCTCTTTTCGTTGTGTTCCTTACTCATATCGTGTCTCTATGCTGACCTATAGGCCGCCGGAAGATGAAATAAAGAGTTCGACCTTTTCCTTGGAAATCTCCTTCTGCAGCGGCAGCGGTTTCCTGAGCCGCTCCGCGAGATATCCAGGGTCTTTTTCCTTATCTTCTACTCTTAACTGTTCCAGGCTTCGACGCCTTGTTTGAGCATTTTCAGATGTTCGGGATTGGCCACTTCCTTAAATCCTAATTTCTAAACTCTAAATCCTAAACAAATACAAATGACAAAAATTCAAAACACCGAAGCAATAAGTTTTGAAAATTTGAACATTAGAATTTCGATATTGTTTCGGATTTCGAATTTAGTGCTTCGTGGTTCTAAGTGGTATTCTACATTGTCAATTCTTAATTCTCAATTGCTTTCACTTCTTCCATCGCCTCCTGGAAGTGCCCCAGCAGATACTTTTTGCCTGGTCCACCTAAGTGTTCCCAGGGCAGAATCTCATCGGGTGCGAACTGCCTTTGTGCGCCTTCTTCGAGGTTTATGCCAGACTTTTCAAAGGCTTTTCGCCACAGTTCGCAGTTGAAACATTCGTCCCACAAATCAAAACGCGCGCCCTCTTGCCAGGCTGCCTCAATAACATCGCAGAAGCGCCTGTCGCCCCGGCCTATCGCCGACTCCAGGATGCTGCGGTTTATATCGTGGAACTTGAAATGCAAAAAGTTCGCCCGAAGCCTTCTTTTTTCATCGAGTATCAGGTTCCTTGCCTGCTCGAAATATGATTTTGGTTTTTGTCCGAGCCAGCCGAACGGCGTGTGTGGCTTAGGCACAAGCCAGCTCACGGTGATATTTATCTGCCCGGTTTTGTCGTCAATCATCTTCCTGAGCTTAGCTAACTGACACGAGACATCCACGATTGCCTTTATGTCTGCTTCTGTTTCGCCGGGCAAGCCAGCCATAAAGTATAGCTTCAATTTTTGCCAGCCTGCCCGGTACGCAGCCTCCACGGCGGCAAACAGGTCACTATCCTTGAGCGGCTTATTGATAATCTGCCTTAATCTCTCGCTGGCAGCTTCAACGGCAATTGTAAGGCCGCTTTTTCTTACACTGGTCAATAACTCAGGAACAAGTTTCAGTTGCTGATCGACTCGCAAGCTCGGTAGTGACAGACCTACATACTTGCCAGAGAAATTTGCCTGAAGCTGTGAAACCAATTGCTCGAGTTTTGGATAATCGGCTGTTGAAAGGCTCAGCAGACTGACGGTGTCGAAACCCGTTGCGCCGTAGCAGGCTTTGGCAATTTCTACGATTTTGTCAACGCTGCGATAGCGGACTGGCCTTCGGCAAAAACTCGCCTGGCAGAATCTGCACCGGCCCGGACAGCCCCGCATAATCTCAACGCAGACGCGCTCCTGCACAGCCTCGGCAAAAGGAACTATGGGGCGAAGCGGCACGGGAGCATTTCCAAAATCTTCTACTACAGCATTTCGTCGCTCGGACCCCGTGACCCGTGACTCGTGCACGGTGTAAAAGGCCGGCACATAGGCCCAATCGAATTCTCTCGCGGCCCGCAGAAGCGTTGCGCTCTTCGGGGCGTCAGTCTTTTTTTGCTGCCTGAACAACTTGATTAGCTCAACGACCGCTTCTTCGCCTTCGCCTAATACAAATAGGTCGATGAAGTCAGCCATCGGCTCGCAGCAGTTAGCCATTCCGCCGCCAGCGATAATAATTGGGTCGTTTTGTTCTCGGTCGGCGCTTCGGATATTGATGCCGCCCAAATCGAGCATGTTGAGCACATTGGTATAGCAAAGCTCATTCGTCAGGCTAAAACCAACGACGTCAAAACTTTTTAACGCCGCTCGTGATTCCAGACTAAATAGAGGGATTTTCTTCTCACGAAGGACTTGCTCGGCATCAAGCCAGGGGGCAAAGACTCGCTCGGCAGCCACGCCGTCGATACGGTTGGCGATGTCGTAGATAATCAGAAGGCCCGGGTACGACATCGCCACCTCGTATATGTCGGGGAAACACAGCGCCACCGCCAAATCGCATTGCGTCAGGTCCTTTTTGACCTGGTTTACCTCGCCGCCGATATACCTGCTGGGCTTGCGAACATACGGCAGAAAATCTTGCTCGATTTGCTCAGTCAAAATTATGAATTCTTTTCCAGCCACAGCGGCATTATAAATTGGTTATTGATTATTTTCCATTGATTATTGTCACGCCAGACGCTATGAACTCCTGTGGGCGAAAAAACCCTATGGGCAAAAAAAATCGGTACATCTTGATCGCAGGAGCCGCTGTTTCTTTAGTGACGGCATTATATTTTTTTACCGGCAGAGCAAAGCAAGCCGAAGCCGACAGCGGTCACCGGCTGGTTATGGGCACGTTTGCCCGCGTAGTTGCCATTGGGGCAAATTCCAAAGTAGCTGACAAAACCATTGAGGCGGGGCTATCGGAAATCCAGAGCGTTGACAAATTGATGAGCGACTACAAAAGCGATTCAGAAATAAGCCGGGTAAATAAAGACGCATTTACCCGCGCGGTGGCCATCAGCGAGCCGACATACGAAGTGCTCAAAAGAAGCATTGAGTTCAGCAAGCTCACAGGCGGAGCTTTTGATATTACAGTTGGGCCTCTGGTGGATTTGTGGCACTCGGCAAAGAAAAAGAATTCCATCCCCAGAGACGAAGAACTTGCCGCAGCCAGAGCCAAAGTAGGCTTTGAAAAGCTGATACTTGACGACAAGCAGCGGACAGTGCAGTTCGCCGTTGAGGGTATGCGGCTGGACCTGGGCGCCATAGCAAAAGGATATGCAGTCGATAAGGCTATCGAGGCGATGCAAAAAGCCGGCGCAGTCGGCGGAATGGTCGATATAGGCGGAGACCTTCGATGCTTCGGCAAACCGCCAAAGGGTAAGACTAAATGGTCGGTAGGCCTGCAAAATCCAGACATAAATAAAAATGCCGATGAATCCGACCTATTATTGATACTAAAACTGGATAGCGCCGCAGTTGCTACGAGCGGTGATTATCAGCAGTTTGCTTTGATTGAAGGCAAGCGATACAGCCATATTATCAACCGCCGGACCGGCGCAGGCGCCGTGGGTCTGTCGAGTGTGACTATTATCGCGGATAGTGCAACCGATGCCGATGCTCTGGCGACAGCGGTTAGCGTAATGGGCGCCGAAAAAGGCCTTGCCCTTATCGAAAAAATGCCCGGAGTCGAGGCGATCCTGATAACTTCGGGGCCAAATTACGAGCTTATAAAAACCAGCGGAGCAGAGAAATACATAAAATAACGAGGGCTGCAAAACCGCTTCACACTTCGAGCCCCAGATGTGTACATATTATGCCGGGTTTCTTGCCACCGGTATCATATTCCTCAAGCATCATACGGTATGCGTCAATAATATTTTCCTTTAGTTCATCGAGGGTTTTGCCCTGGCTAAAGACGCCTGGAATCTCCTTCAATTTTCCTACAAACCAACCGTCATCTTGCCAGTATTCAAGAGTAAAGAAGCTTGTCATTCGTTGTCCCCTTCAATTACATCTACAGAGTGAATTTTATCAGATCTCGTGCAGGATGCCAAACAAAAAGGGCTGCAAGTATCGAACTTGCAGCCCCATGCAGTTACTTGCAAGACCCGTCCCGGGATTAGAGGATACCAACCACGAGCCACGAGCCACGAGCCACGAGCGCCTGTCCCGAGCGTAGTCGAGGGGACGAACTAAAGGGTCCTACGTCTCCGCAACCAGCCGACAAGCCCTACGCCGAGCGTTTCTTCAGTAGCGCGAAGCCGCCCAAGCCAAGCAGCAAAACTGTCGCCGGTTCCGGAACGAACTCCAAGTCGTCATAACACGTACCACACACGTCCCCAGTCCATCGCGCCTCAAATCGCCAGATGTTCGCCGCGTTGATCTCAAGCTTGCGGTAAGGGAAACCATTCCATTCGCCAGACTGGACCATCCCCAGAGTCGTACCACCGACCTGTGCGTCGAAGGCTTCCAGCTCCCACGAATCGGTGTCTCCTAGGCCTGCATCCCCTCCGCATAAGGCAATGTAGGTCTGCGGCGAATCGAAAACGCCGACAATCGGATCCGTCTCACAGGAGGGGGTGCTGAAACTCTTCGTTGGGGAGTGACAACTGCACCCGAACCTGTCATCGAAAATCTCCACAATGCCATCGGTAGGACTGGTCAGCGTAACGCCCCCGATGTTGAGGCCATTAATGTTCTGCCCGTCCACGAAGGATTCGAAGTCGATGACCGTTGCGTACGAAAAATTGACCAGGAAAGAAGCCACTATCAATAACACCTGTATAATTCTCATGACTCTATAAGTGTCCATTTATATCTCCTCCAAATTCTCATATTGTTCTTTGACAGCAAATAAATGTTTCGCCTACTTGTGTAGTTTCCCCATATTAACGGGGCAATTTGTCAAGGGAAAAAGCCTAAGTTATAGGACTCTCTTACAGTTTTTGCGCAAGCTACTGGTAATAAAAGAGATAGAGGGGTAAGAATTTAGAATTGAGAATGCAGAATTCAGAAATCAGTCACGGTTCACGAACCACCAGTCACGAGCCACCCGTCACAGGTGGGGCGGATTTGCCGCGATAAACGATTACGCCGGTCAGGCATTTTCCCATCGTGGTTTCGGTCTGCTCATTCGGCTGGTATTTTTCATAATTGACGCGAGCCAAATTATCTTCAACTGAAAATGTATCGCTCTGCCTGGCACAAAGCCCGCAACCAATGCAGCCGACCTTGCACATTGAACGCGTCACCTTGCAACATAAGGGTTTATGAAATTAGCTGACTACCGCTTACATCGTCATTAGCTGGAGGTGCGTCGTGAATCGAATCTCTCCTCAGAGAGTCCGCATGGCGATCAGCCATCCCTGATCGGGAGAAAAATCCCGAAGTTTGAGTCTCCAAAGACTTGAGCACCAGGTTCGGAGATGGTATAATACGTAATTCGATGAATCTGTGTACCGTATGGTATTAAGCATGTTGAACACTCTGTCCTTACTTCGACGGTGTTTGCGATCTGTGGCGCATTCGCCCCAAAGGAAATCCTGGATGTGATGAGACGAATTCTTGCCTTTGCCATCCTGCTCGCTAACCTCGTGGTGAGGGCTTCGACTGACCTCAGCCGAATGTCCTTGCCGAATCCATCTGCAACCACATCCAAAGCCGAATTCTGGCCCGGCTGGCGCGGCCCGCGAGGCGACGGCACCTGCATCGAGCAGGAGGTCCCCACCAACTGGGATCCAGCCGGAGCGATCTGGAAAGCCGAGATTCCCGGCCAGGGACACGCCTCACCAATCGTCTGGGGCGACCGCGTGTGCACCGCCACAGCCCTGCCCGCCACACAGGAGCGAGTGCTACTTTGCGTCGACCGTGCCAGTGGAAAGATCCTCTGGCAGCAGACCGTCGTGCAGGGTCCGCTGGAGAAAATCAACAAAGAAAACAGTCATGCCTCCGGCACGCCGGCCACCGACGGCGAGCGGGTTTTCATAGCCTTCCGCGTCGGTGACGATATCGTCGTGGCCGCCCACGACCTGGCCAGCGGGAAACAGCTCTGGCTGGTCCGGCCGGGCACACATACCGGCGAGTGGGGCTTCAGCAACGAGCCGGTACTGTTCAAAGACAAGGTCATCCTCGATGGCGACAGCAAAGGGGATTCCTTTCTGGTCGCCCTGAACCGCCATGATGGAAAAACACGCTGGCGCGTCAACCGCAGCCATCAGGGAATCAGCTACAGCGCGCCGCTCATCCGTGAGATGGCCGGCCGCACTCAATTGATTCAGTGCGGCGACCGTTGCGTGGCCAGTTTCGATCCTGAGACGGGCAAGCAGCTCTGGACGGTGGACGGGCCCTCGCAGGAATTCGTTGCCACGCCGGTTTACAGCGAGAACGCCGGACTGGTTTTTGTCAGCAGCAGTTGGCCCAAGCAAATCCTGCTTGCGATCCGGCCTGACGGCAACGGAGACGTCACGGGGACTCACGTCGTCTGGAGCGACAATAGAGGAGCCCCCTATGTCCCCTCCCTGATTGTCGCAGGCGATCTTCTGCTCAGCGTCAACAACTCCGGCGTGGCGTTCTGCTATGAGGCCGCCACCGGCAAGGTGCTCTGGCAGGAAAAGCTCGGGCGGCATCACGCATCGCCAGTCCTGATGGGCGGCCTGGTCTTCTTCATAAATGACAACGGCGAAGTGAACGTCATCAAACCGGGCCCAGACTTCAAGCGCGTCGCGAAATACGAGCTGGGCGAGCAATGCTATGCCTCGCCAGCGATCAGCAACGGCCAGGTCTTTCTGCGAGGCTTCAAACACCTCTTTTGCATGGGCCGGAGTGCTTCTGGATAGGCCGGTTGTAAACCGGCGGTGAAACCTGTGGGTGGATAATCCGCAAACCCCGCCATGAATTGCGGGGGATAAATATCACGCAGATGCGGCGGGGCGTTTTGAGGCTGGCTGGCGGGATTCGGGGGCCGATTTGCCGCGAAAGACAATTACCCCGGTCGGGAGTGATGAGTACCGTCTATGGCAGCTTCATCGCCTTCGGCGGGCTATTATCTCTCTCGGCAGAAGACTTCGCAACTCTTTCCGGACACGCCGGGCAAGTTTCACGCTCTGCTGTGCTTCAGCCAGCGGGACAGGTTCGTATTCACCGGGGTAACGAGTAACAGTAGCATAAGCGGTAAGGCGTCTTTGCTCTTCAATACTCAATCGGAGCCAGATGCTTTCCGGAAGCAGCGAAACCAAATGCGCGATATCATGGGTCTTAGGAAAATCAATCTCTTTGCAGACCAGGAAAGCCTTCAGGTATTTTTCTACACACTGTTGTGCGTGAAAACAGACCGTATCGGTCGGACAGCCCTTGGCCATTTTCAATGTATGCGAGGCGGTCTTAAGGTCATTCTCGGCTTTGATGATCCACTCACGAGCGATAGCACCAATTTTGCTATTTTCGTGCATACAGCAGCTTTCCTTCTCGAAAAGCAGGTCGTTCAATCGTGCCGACAATTTCTTTCCGCCACTGGAAGTCATCGGGAGTGACCACGATCACATCCTTGGCAACAGGAATGTCGTGCAGCGCCACCGCAATCTCTATGGCCTTTTCGCGTTTTGAACCCGACACCGGCATCACAATAAGCAAATCCACATCACTATCGAGCCCAGCCTCTCCACGGGCGTGCGAGCCGAAAAGAATGATGTTGTCCGGCTGGAATTGCGTTACGATGCGTTTCACCATCTGCCGGATATATTTTCTTGTCGAGTCTTGGGCTTTGCCCATGATTGTCTTCTCTATCGGGTTGACTGCTTCTTCACGGGTTACATGATACAAATTAAATGACGCATCTGCAAGGTAAACCCCACAATAGGTCACGGGGCTAAATATTATTTTGATGCGGCGGCTTTGGAAACTGGCTGGCGGGGTTCGGGCGCGGATTTGCTGTGAAAGACGATTACGCCGGTCGGGCATTTCTCCCTCGCGACTTTGGTCTGCTCATTCGGCTGGTATTTTTCGTAATTGACGCGGGCCAAATTATCTTCAACTAAAAATATATCGCTCTGCTTGGCACAAAGCCCGCAGCCAATGCACCCGACCTTGCACATTGAGCGTGTCACCTTGCCGGTTTCTTGGCTGCTGCAGGCAACAACCATCATATTCTCGTAATAGAAAGGCAGCATCTGGATTAGATTGCGCGGGCAGGCTCTCGTGCAGGCTGAGCAGCCGGTACATTTTTCGTAATCGACCGTCGCCAGGCCGTCGACAATGTGCAGGGCGTCAAATCGGCAAGCCCTTATACAATCGCCGAATCCGAGGCATCCGAACTTGCAGGCCTGCGCGTTAGGCAGGGCGTTAGCAGCGGTACAGCTTTGTATCCCCTGGTATTTGGCATAATAGGTTTTATCGTCGCTGTGAGCACGGCAGCGTACAATCGGTCTTTGAAGCGGCCCAGAGTCGCTGATTTGCAGATTCAGGATCCGTGCGATTTCCGCAGCCGTCGGCGGTCCGCCTGGTGCGCATCTTCCGAGCAGGCTGGGACTTTCGAGAAGTGCCTTCGCATATTGCATACAGCCGGCAAAACCACAACCACCGCAATCAAGGTTCGGCAGAGCCTTGTGGACTTGCTCTGTTTTCAGGTCGACCTGGACTTTAAGCCTTTCGTAGGCAATCAAAAGCACTATGGCGAATCCCATGCCCAGCCCAAGCATCGTTACACCGGCAGGCCAAGCCTCGTTCCATAATTGACTATTGATTATTGACAATTGAAAATTGACAAAAAACGAGCTTCGCACTCCCAAACAATAGAAAATAGTCAATAGAAAATAGTCAATTAAAATCGTCACTTTATCATTCCTGCGAAGCCCATAAAGGCCAGCGTAAGGATGCCGGCGGTAATAAGGGTAATCGGAGCACCTTGAAAGCCCACCGGCACATCAGACAGAATCAGCTCCTCACGGATACCCGCCATTATGCAGATCGCCATGGCAAAGCCTGCCCCCGCTCCGGTGCTGAGCACAACCACCTCTAAAAGGTTATCTGTGCCCCAGATGTCCAGGAAAAGACATATAGCTAAGATGACGCAGTTTGTTGAAATAAGGGGCAGAAATATGCCGAAGGCATCGTACAGCGACGGGAAGAATTTCCGCACATACATCTCAACCAATTGCACGGTGCCTGCTATTATGACGATGTAGCAAATATATCGCGTTATTTCCAGACCCAGCGGGGTGAGAATGTAATAATCGACCAGCCAGGTCAGTGTTCCGCTAAGGGCGGTAACGAAGGTAACCGCCAGCCCCATCCCGAAAGCGCTATCAATTCTTCTGGAGACACCCAGGTACGGGCAGGTTCCAAGAAATTTGGTAAACACAAAATTGTTCACCAAAACGACCGACAGGAAGCCCATAAGTAGAACGTAGACTCTATCCATGTCAGCTCCTCTTTTTCCTGGTCAAGACACTTGCCAGCCCGAGCAATAGTCCGAGCGTTACGAAAGCACCAACCGGCATTTGCATCGCCAGCCACGGGACGAAGCCTCGCGGCATAACCCGCAAATCAAAAATACAGCCGGTCGCAAGCAGCTCACGAATGCTCGCAAGAATACACAAGGCAACCGTAAATCCCAGGCCCATTCCGATGGCGTCAAGAATGCTCACGATAAGGCCGCACTTGCTTGCGCAGGCCTCGCAACGGAATATGATTATGCAATTGACGATAATCAGCGGAACGTAAGCGCCTAAAATCTCGCTCATTCTTGGAAGATACGCCCTTAGATATAAATCACAGATAGTCACGAAGGTTGCGATGTTGAGCGTGAACATAATTATTCTAAGATGCGGCTTGAGTAAGTTCCGCATCAGACTGGTTACAAAGTTGCTGCAGACTAGCACAAATATCACGCTAAGGCCCATAGTCAGGGCAGGCTTCACCGCGGTAGTAACTGCCAGAGGCGGGCACATCCCAATCAGGAGGCGGAAAGTCGGATTTTGCTCCCATAATCCGGCAAGAAGTGCCCGTTTGTAGAGACCCGTCTGTAATTCGCTACTTTGTGCCATCGCCAAGCAGTCCTTTTTCCTTCATTTGTTTTTTGATGCTACTAACGAAACTGTTAAGGATATTGACCACCGCTTCGCTGCTGACCGAAGCCCCAGTTATGGCGACGATGTCAGCGTCAATTTTGGTCGGATCGCCTGTTTTGACAAGCGTAAGTTCATCCACCGGCGCTCCTGCGAACTGGCTGCGGAAATACGACAGCTTTATCTGGTCACCGAAGCCGGGCGTCTCGCTGCTAGTAAGCACATCGAAGCCGGCGATTTTTTCAAAGTTTTTATCGACCGCCACAACCAGCTCGATCTTGCCTGAAAAACCATCGCCGGCAGCCTTAAAGCTCCAGCCGACTGACTGCTCGGTTTCGGACAGCGCCTTATACAGCTTGATTTTTTCTTTTTTGCCGCCCCTTACCTCAACCTGGATGTCCGCATCGAACGGCACAAACTGTTTCGCCGCCGGCAGCAGAACAATAGTCAACTGATTGAGCTTATTGGCCAGATTCCGCTCTATTTGGGGCGATAGGGCCGCGTTACTTGCCGCTATCAGCAGCCCAAAGCAAAATGAAGACACAATCAACAGCCAGCTTTGCTGAATGAAATATTTTATCTTAGGCACTCGGTTTGCCTCCCGCTGGAACCTGCTTGCAGAATCTATCAATAAGAGGCCTGATGCCGTTCATCAAAAGCACGGCATACATTACGCCTTCCGGATACTCGCCGGCAATTCTTATGAGCATCGTCATTGACCCTATCCCGACTCCAAAAATCCACCTTCCTTTGGCTGTTAACGGAGCAGTCACCGGGTCCGTGGCGATGAAAAAAGCCCCTATCAGGAGTCCGCCGCTGCTTAAGTGGAGGAATGGCTGAACGTAGGCATCGCGGTTCGCTAAGTAGGCGATGGCCGCAAAGACAAAAGCCGACAACAAAACCGCCAGAGGGATGTGAAAGCTAATCGTGCGTCTCACTATCAAGTACAGGCCGCCGACCAGAAGCGCAATTACGCTTGTCTCGCCCAGGCAGCCGGCAACTTCGCCCGTAACGGTAGCTCTGAATTGCCGCTGGCCATAAATTTGCGCCCCATTTTTATCTTTTATAGCCATTTTGCTCCAGGCCAACGGCGTCGCCTGTGTCCTGGCGTCCACGATGTTCTCTGGAGCGACTTTGGGCATCGCACGGTCAATTGTCGCCGGCACCGTCCAACTGGTCATTAACATACCGAAGGAAACGGTTAAAAATGCCCTGCCAACCATAGCAGGATTGAAGATATTTGCGCCGAGTCCGCCAAAGACCATTTTGCCTATGCCGACGGCAAAACAACTGCCGACTACCGCCGCCCAGACGGGCAGGCTCGGCGGCAGCGATAACGCCAGAATGATGCCGGTAACAATAGCGCTGAGATCATCAAGTGAGTTAGGCTTCTTGCGGATCAAATTGCACAGCCACTCGGTCGCCATCGAGCAGAGCACGCAAGTGCCGATTAGTATAGCTGCGTAGAGACGAAAGAAATAACCTGCCGCAATCATAGCAGGGGTAAGCGCGATTATGACGTCAATCATTACCCTGCGGGTAGAAAGAGGCTCGCTTATGTGTGGTGCAGGCGAAACAGTTATGTCCCTAAGCATCTATCCTTCCTTATTGCGGAATCATCTTCTTCTGCCTGGCAAGAAAGATTTTGCCCGTTTTGATATAGCCGGTCAGTTCTATCTTGGCGGGACAAACGTAGCTACAACAGCCGCACTCGGTACACGCATTTATGTAGTAACTTTCCGCCACATCCAGCAGGTTACTTTTAACCGCGTGGGCGATCTTCGTCGGGCTTAAGTTCTCAGGGCAGGCGGCCAAACATCGACCGCACCGGATACAAGGCGTCTGCCGGCGGGCGAACTTCGCCCTGCCGATCTGCTCTTTAGTCAGCACCGTTATAGCATTTGTGGTCTTTGTGATGGGCGTCTCGAGGTCCGCAATAGCAATACCCATCATCGGGCCGCCAAGAACTACTTTTGCAGATTTTTGGGTGACCCCGCCGCAGAACTCGATAAGGTGGCCGACCGACGTTCCTATGGCAACGTTGTAATTGCCCGGCTTTGCAATTGCCTCTCCGGTCACGGTTACAACTCTGTGGGTCAAGGGCAAATCAGCCAGAACCGCTTCTGCAATCGCCGCCGCGGTGGCGACATTAAGAACTACTACCCCTATCACAGGAGGAATCCCACCCGTGGGGACATTTCTGTTTAGAATCGCTTTTACCAGTTGTCTTTCGCCGCCTTGCGGATACTTGGTCTTGACCGGAACAACTCTGATGCTGTCGGTGTTTGGGCTTCTACTTAGTGCTGCGCTAATAGCCTCTATCGCCTCGGGTTTGTTATCTTCGATGCCTACGAAGACTCGTGAACAGCCGGACGCCCTTCGCGCAAGCTTGATGCCCACGACAATTTGGTCGGTCCGCTCAAGCATAAGCCGATAATCGCAGGTGATATACGGCTCGCACTCGCAGCCGTTGACGATCATTATTTCCTTGGGCATCTGAGGATTGGGCTCTATCTTTACCCTTGTAGGAAAGCCGGCACCGCCCATACCTACGATGCCTGCCTCTCGGACAATGTCACATATCTTCTCGGGCAAATAGCGATTTTCATCGAAACCGTCTTCCAATCCGAAATGCGGCTGTTTTATGGGGACGTACTGGTATGCATCTATAACTACAGCCGGACTGCGCCCCAAAATGGGGTGAGAACGCAGGGCGATTTCTCTTACTTTGCCGGTAATCGGCGAATGAACCGGCGCGGAAACGTATGCATCGGAGTCGCCAATCTTCTGCCCTGCCTGGACCATGTTTCCGCTGCGGACCAATGGTCGGCAAACAGCCCCTGTATGCTGGCTCAGCATGACCGCGACTTGCTCGACGGCAGGACCAGGCTGTATTTCGCTGTCACGAGTAAGAGATTTTTTCTCCGGCGGGTGCACGCCGCCGCGAAAGGAAAGCTTGCCTGCAACGTTGACTTCCATAATGCAAGACTTCCAGGATTATTTAGGCTTGCCAAACCGTGCGCTTATTGCCCTTATAACCACGATCAACAAAAAAGTGGCGGATAGAGAAAGGACAAAAGCAGCCGCTGTTCGCAGCCGCTCCGCGTTTATCGTCTCAGCCAGCAGTCTCTCGGACACTGCCAGGCAAATAATGAAAAACAGCAGGGGTACCGCGAAGGCAACCACCGCCTTAGACACAAGCGAAGGGCCTTCGCCGCCGCCTACCTTCTGGTAAACGTCTTGACAATCGTCTCTACGACCGCACTGCCGGCAGAATCTTTGCTGAGCCATAGTTCTTGCTGCCATTGAAACAAAATATTCTTTATAATGAGTAGTGCCGAAATTTTCAAATAGAAGTTTTCATAGTTGCGAAGATTATTATGTTGCGACAGTCAGGCTTGTTTACGCTGGGCCTCATCTTTTGCTTCTGCATCGGCTGTGCAATCAATCCGATAACCGGAGAAGAAGACCTGATGTTCTACCCGGAGGGCAAGGATATTGCCATCGGCAAGAAGTACGCCCCTGAAGTCGAAAAACAACTGGACGGAAAAATCGCCAACCAAGACCTGCAGGACTACGTCGACCGCATCGGGCAGAGAATTGCCCGCGCGAGTCAAAGACCGGACCTGGAATATCACTTTGTTGCTCTGCAAGACAAATCCACTAATGCCTTTGCTTTGCCGGGTGGATATGTTTTTGTCTTGCGAGGAATGCTGGAAAAACTAACGAGCGAATCCCAACTGGCGGCGCTTCTGGGCCACGAAATAGCGCACGTCGTTGCCCGCGACAGCATGGCGGCCTTGAGTCGCCAGCACGTGGTAGACGTTCTGATGGTCGCTGCGATTGCCGGGCGGGCGCCCGGAGAGGCTGTAAGGGCAGCAAGCTTGACGCGCCTGTTTCTGGACCTGCGATATAGTAGAGAAGACGAACGCGAGGCCGACCTTGCGGGCCTGGCTTACATGACCGCCGCTGGATACGACCCTCACGGAGCTGCCGAGCTAATCGAGAGTCTGGAGAACGAGCACACGATCAAACAAATAGAGTTTTTCTCAACGCATCCTTCTCCCCGCAACCGCAGACAATACATCACCCAGGAAATTGAGAACAAGTACTCGCACCTTGGCGGTTTGAAAACGGGCAAGGAAGACTATCACAGCCATGTCCTGCAGCCATTAACAGGTAAACGCCCCAAATGAATATCTTGGCATTTCATGCCCGGACGGTCTATCCACGCGTTGCGTTGTTCGATTTGTCGAGTTGATTTTTAGCCTGCACCGCCGGATAGCCGTGCCTTTCGTTCGGCCTCAGTTTTGCTAAACTTGCAGTCAGGGCATCGGTCACCGAAGTCGCCAGGCACAGCGCCGTAAAAGAATACTTTGCCGCAGTTCTCGCACTTCACGGCTTTAAAGACACTCTCCTTGCCGCACTTTTGACAGACGAGCGCCGGCGTCTGCAACGAAAGGGGATTAGCTTTGACCTTCTCTTCTATGTCCGTGAAGTAATCCTTTGTGTCGATTTGGTACTCGGCTTTGCAGTCCGCATTGTTACATTTAACCCACATCATCTCGCCGCGTTTGAGCTGTCCGACACCGCCGCCGCCACCCGACCGCGTTTTCAGAAATATCATAACCGCTAAACCCAGGCATACGAGGATGACAACACCGTAAATCGTATTTTTCATTCTAAGGCCTCCAAGTAGTAATCGGGTATTTAGTCGTTTCTTTGCGCTAATAAACTATTGCCTGCTATCTGCTTTGTCAAACGCTTATTCTTTCTAGTTGCGTAGTTCAATATAATTTTTTTTTCTTTTTTATTGACGCCCGGTTTGTCGCCGCGTACAATTACTGTGTTCGGGGCATACTCTTAGGTCTCTCAAGAATATGCTCTTGCAAGAGTCTGAGAGACAGAATTTATGGCCGCTAGTAAGCCAAAGGAGCACAGAAGTGGGTACAGGTACAGTAAAATGGTTTAACGAGAAAAAAGGCTTTGGGTTTATCACGCCCGATGAGGCCGGCGATGACCTATTCGTTCATCATTCGGAAATCAAGATGAACGGCTACGCCACGCTTGAGCAAGGTCAGAGAGTGCAGTTTGAGATCGGACAGGGCAAAAAAGGCCCTTGTGCGACCAATGTAGTCCCTGTTTAATCCAAAGGACCACGCTCGAAAAACCAACGGGCTCCGCAGAAGTCGGAGCCCGTTTAACTTTGACATTTAATCCGCCAGGTATTTAACCTTTCTTGGGCGCCGGAATCAACTTCTTGCCAGTTGCCTTTTGGGTGCCTCTTTCGCTGGTAAACTCTCCGGTAAGCTTCTGGCCGTCCAGCTTTCCTGCAAAGTTGATCTCGAATTTCTGGTCACCAAACTCCAGAACTATCTGGAAAGTCACCTTGTCCCCTTCCAGATTGATCTTCTTAACGGGCATTGGCCCGTACATACCGCTCAAGTCCGGATTGACCTGCAGTATCTGTCTCAGGTTGCCGCTCTCGAAGGTGATTTCAAGCTCCCACTTGCCAATAAGAGCAGCACCAATACGTTTTCCTTCCGCTGCACTTTCGCCCCGCTCACTCTTAAATGTGCCGGAAAGTGCATCTGCCTTGACCGTTCCCTCGAAGGTCGATTCAAACTGCCGATCCTGGATTTTGCTGGTGCGCTTGAACGTAAGCTTGCCCTTCTCGAACTGGACGTCCGTGATCTGGTGTTCGCCGAACTGGCTTTGCCAATCCGCAGTGAGTTTGCCCTCTTTGTCGGCCTTTACCACCAGCGTAGCGGTGAATTCCCGCTCGCCCATCTTGACCTTCATTTCCCAGCTTCCGACCGCTGCCGGCATCGGCTTGACGCGCTGGCCCTCGACCTTAGACTCGCCCCTGTCACTCGATAGGGTTCCCGAGATTTGGTCGCCGTCGAGCTTCCCGGCAAAGGTCATCTTGAATTCCTGATCGCCAAATCGACTGATCTGTAGGAAGCTGAGGTTATTTCCCTCATACTTAACATCTTGTAGCTCGCCGAGTCCAAAAAAGCCAATCCACTGGCCGGCCAGTTTGCCTTCCTTGTCTTTGGAAAAGCACACAATCGAATTCATCTGCCGGCCGTCAAAATCAATCTTGAGCAGCCAGTCTCCGGTAATCCCTTTCTCGGCCGGCGTAGCCGGCGCAGCCGACATCGCTGCAAACGGCAGCACCAAAACCACGCCCATAACAAATCCGACCATCTTGTACAACCCTGTCTGTTTCATTGTGTATTCCTCCAAAAGAAATAGAAATTGTTCAGACGCCATTCTTGTATTCTGTCGGCCTGCAATTGTCAATATATTTAGCCCCACAATTTGTTGTGGGTTTTTTCTCTCGTTATGATTATTTTTAATTTATTTTTATTGCACGCCGCCAGTCCTTCCGATATAATGACTAAAAGTGGGGCATATTCTCAGGTCTCTCAAGAATACTGTCTTGAAAAAATCCGAGAGACACAGTTCACGGCCATTGACAGGCCGAAGGAGCACAGAAGTGAGTACAGGTACAGTAAAATGGTTTAACGAGAAAAAAGGCTTTGGGTTTATCACGCCCGATGAGGCCGGCGATGACTTGTTCGTTCATCACTCAGAGATCAAGATGAACGGCTATACGAGTCTCGCGGAAGGCCAGAAGGTCCAGTTCGAGATCGGACAGGGCAAAAAAGGCCCTTGTGCCACCAACGTAATCCCTGGTTAGTTCAAGGCAACGCGCTCGAAAAACCAACGGGCTCCGCTCAACGCGGAGCCCGTTTAATTTCCATACTTACCCCCCAAGCTTTCAGCACTACTGGTCGTTAGTACCGACCTCCGCCCCGGCTTCCACCATAACCACCTCGTCCGCCACCGCGGCTATCGCCAAAACCACCTCCTCCGCCACCGCGTCTTCCTCCGCCTTCTCGTCTTCCTCCACCACCATGATCGGTCTTCGGCCGTGCTTCGTTGACACTCAAAACACGTCCCATAAACTCCTTTGCGTTCATTTGTTCGATGGCTTTTTGTGCTTCATCTTTAGAGGGCATTTCAACAAATCCGAATCCTTTTGATTCGCCGCTAAACTTATCCACTATTAGACGAACCTCTGTGACCTGGCCAAATGCTGCAAAAGCCTGACGAACCTCGTCCTCGGTTGCCTCATGAGGCAAATTTCCTACATAAATATTCATTGTGTTTATTCCCTTTCTTTTAAGAAAACTCTTGCCGGAACTACCGGCGTTCAACGTTTACCTAGTGTTATGTTATTCGCTCCTCTGGAAAGAATCAAGCATTAATTATAATAAAATCTCGCCCCGTCGGGACCGGTTCGTCAAGGGCTTCTTGCTCAGAATTCACCGGAACACTGCAATTAACAGGCGGCGCAGCGAAGCAAGCCGTCATAGTTAAATTGCCTTGTTATGTGGCCGGTTTTCATTTCGCTTCGTCGACCATGTTTATGGTTTTTTCTTCGACCTCTTTGGCAATTTGAACTAATGCTTCGTCTTGAGATAGTGCTGAAAGCATTTGCCCCGGCATAATCAGCCCGATTTTCGTTTTGTTGTTTTCTGTAAAGACCGAGATACGACATGGCAGCGCCATGTTTAGGCGCATATCGATTGACAGAACTTTTGCAGCCTGTCCGGGATTGCACACTTCAAAAATCTTGCACTGCTCATTAAATGCAATGCCTTTGCTGCGAAGTGTGGTTCCCAAATCATGAATATGCAGTACACCAAAGCCATGATGCTTCACCGCCGATTCAAGGTCTGTCGACGCCTGGTCGAATGATTTGTCGGTTTCAACTATGTAGTACATAAATCACCTCGTGCTCTTAGAGTTGACACATAACAATGATTATACAGTCTGCATAAACCGGCCCAAAACCCGTCGACCGGACTGCGAAACACAGTGGCCTCCCTTGTTCAACACATGAGTGCAAATCATGGTCGTGCTCATATCCTTGTGACCCAGCAGTTCTTGAACCGTCCGGATGTCGTTTCCCGCATCGAGGAAGGGTGGCGAAGGAATATCCGCAGCACGGCTATTTCTTGTCGGGTGCATCTTTTTGTTGGGCTTTCTCGTAGTCGGCTTTGTTCTTTCCCCACCAGTCAAGTAGAACGTCTGTCGCAAGTGGTTTGATTTTCTGTTTGGACTCCCCTGCAAAGAAACGACCTGCGTATTCCACTACAGAGAGGTTTTTGTCCGACTTCATGACTTCCACAAGAAACTCCATCTTGTCTTTCTTTGAAATGTCCTGCCTCTTTTTCCAGATGTACTCAACGAGGCCAACACGCACAAAGGCAGGTGCAGACTGGAAACTTGCCTTGAGGCGTTCAAAAGAGATATTTGCCGGATCGACGCCCTCAGTCCACGGTACGGTAAACCCACTTAGGGCGAACGGTGTAGCATGCTCATCAAGGATTTTCATCCACGCCTGCTGGGCTTCATCTTTGAAGGGGAAATTGGCGTCATCCGACCATGTCTTGAGTTTGTCAAATGCCTGGCGATCATCGTTTTGCGCGAAGATTACGGTCGTGGTGAACTCTGAACGGACGCGTAAGTCATCCCTCGTCCCGCGTGCCTTGCCAATTTCCTCATCGAGGGATGCGATGCGATCTTCAGCGGTCTTGATTCTTGGAGAGAGTTTCGTTTCTATCTCCTTCTCAATAAGAGGATCGGCAATTTCCTCAACACGAGAGATTGCCCTATCACGAATCAGGGTGGATACATTCGCGCTTTGGAATTCTTTTTCGACTCTGTCTTTAACCGTGCGAGAGAGTTCGTCGACTTGCTTGATGAGATCGGATCGAATCTGTTTGACTTCTTCATTCAAAGAATCTTGGATGTCTTTCTGAAGGCGGGAGTTGAGCGTCGTTGATTCCTGGGTGAGTTGTGCTTTCAGTTTCTCGCCCTCGGCTATAATTTCAGCCTTGAAATCTCTCATAGACTGGTACGAGAAATAGATACCGACCACAACGATGATAGCGATCATGGCCAGCAGCCACTTGTAAACCGTGCGGACGGCTTCTATCTCTGTGTGGGCACGATCTACTATTCTCTCGTATTGATCGATGGAAGGACGGATGACTTGGGATTGAGTGTCAGCGCCATCCGGCGCTGGGTCATTGGGTTGTGTGTCTTCAGTCATTGGTTCCCTTTCTCTCTTCCTAGCCTAACAATGATTATACAGTCTGCATAAAACGGGAAAAGGTTGTCCCCGCATGCCTCTGGCGGGGAACAGACTGCTTCTGCCGTTATAAGAAGTTCCCGTTGCTTCTTGCTTTTCTGCCCAACCTCTTTCATTTCAGATGCTTACCGCATCTTTAGCACAGATGCGCGCTATCCTGTTCTCCTTTCGCCAGTTCATACATTCCGTGCCCGCTGTCGCGCAGTTTGCCCTGCCGGCACAATTCCTCCCACACCTCGCGAGGAAACTGGCTGGGTGGCTGTATCGCAAAAACGCCCATAGGCCCGCCTGAAAACGGCCCGCGTCCAAGATTCGAATCGTCATCCAGCGCAGTGAGTTTGAGCCGCTTCTTGAACGCCTTCATCGCGCTCTTGAGCACCGCCGGCGTTATGCCCCCACCTTGTCCTTGTTGTTCCTGTTCTGTCATAATCTACCTCCGCATTTCTGCTACTCAATGTGTAAATTATCGAAATGGGAGTTTCTACAAGCGCTTTCCGTTCCCGGGTGCACTCACCTTTCGAGGGGGAAAATAGCCGAAAAGAAGGGAAAAGTCAACAGAAATCGTGGCTCGTCGCTCGTGCCTCGAAAACCGTATTGCGTACTGCGTCTATTGTATGGGTTCCGCATCAAAGCACGCCCTCAGGCCGGTCGAAGGGGTGCAGAATGACAGTCGTCACTTTCACCCTTCGGTCTAACCAATCCACCGATAAACTGCGATTGCCTCGTCAGTCGTTTTTACGCCGCCAACCTGGACGTCTTGGCCGAAAAGATACTGCACATCCACACACTCAGGCCAGTCACACAGGCAGTGCGCTATCGCGTTATGCGGGCGGTAATACGTTCCACCGCCTCGGCTATATCCTGTCGCGTCTGTCTTTTCTAACCCTTCTATAATCTCCGGCCGCAGCTCTCTTAACCGGTTTAGAATCTGGGAAGAAAAGCAATAGCAATTCGGCCTTTCTTGCAGGATTTGCGCCAAGACGTCCCGCAACTCCTCAAATCTGGGCATTTCTTCCCCTATAGAATATTCTCTATTCTATTACCCCAAATGAGTTCTGCAAAATTGCAGGTTAGGCATATATTATTTAAGGAAATCCGTTTTTGATTTTCTTAAATAATCGCTTAACTATTTGTCAGAGAACAGCTTACTGTTTGACAAGGAAAAAACAAAAATCATTTTTTCCTGTCAAAGTATGCCTAACCTGCAATTTTGCAGAAGCCTTTTACCCCAACACTGGACAGCGATTCCCGCCAAACAAATTCGTCGCTCGTATGTCGTATATCGTCGTTCGTATTTCGTCCGTCGTCTGTCGTCCAATCGCTTACGCTGGCGGCTCTGGCCTGGATGCGTTCCTATTCGGTACGATAAAATGGTCCGGCACAGGAAACTGTGAGCACAAAAGCAATGCTTCTTTGGCAACATCCTCGATTACCGACTCGTTATCAATATTCTCCACGACCCTGTTTATAAGCGCAGCTATCTGCCGGACCTCCGGCTCTTTCATACCTCGCGTGGTGATGGCCGGCGTGCCCATACGCAAGCCGCTCGGATTGGCCGGCGGGGCAGGGTCACTGGGGATCGTGTTGTAGTTGGTGACGATTCTGGCTCTATCCAGAGCCTTTGCCAGTTTTTTGCCGGGCACGTTTTTATTTCGCAAATCTATAAGGAGCAGATGATTGTCCGTGCCGCCGCTTACCAGGTTAAAGCCGTACTCCAGGAGCTTTTCCGCGAGGGCTCTTGCATTCCTAACTATCTGCTTTGCGTAGGCGACAAACTCCGGGGTGTTGGCTTCAGCCATAGCTACGGCCACAGCGGTCAGCGTGTGCATGTGAGGGCCGCCCTGCAAACCGGGGAAGACCGATCTATCGACGCTTTCTGCGTGCTCCTTTTTGCATAGCAGCATTCCGCCGCGAGGCCCGCGCAGGGTTTTGTGGGTGGTTGTGGATACTATGTCGGCGTATGGCACGGGACTTTTGTGGATGCCAGCGACGACCAGGCCCGCAACGTGCGCTATGTCACTAACGTGATAAGCGCCTACGGCCTTGGCTATCTGGCCGAATATCTCAAAATCAATCTCTCGCGGATAGGCGGTGGCGCCGGAGATGATTATCTTGGGGCGATGCTTTCTTGCCAACGCTTCAATCTGGTCGAAGTCCAATCTGCCCGTCGCTGGGTTCACCGGGTAGAGGACGGACTTGTAGAATCTGCTCGTGTGAGAAACCGTCCATCCGTGGGTCAGATGACCGCCGTCAACAAGGGACATGCCCATAATGGTATCGCCGGGGTTCACCAGGGCCGCGTATGCAGCCAGGTTGGCGACAGAACCCGAATAAGGCTGGACATTTGCGTGGTCAGCCTTGAAGAGCTTTTTGGCCCTTTCCTGGGCTATCCTCTCGATAAGGTCGGTTACCTGCTGGCCTTCATAATATCGCCGGCCAGGATAGCCCTCGGAATACTTGTTAGTCAGGCAACTGCCGCTGGCCTGCATGACGGCTTTGGACACGTAGTTCTCTGAAGGAATCAGCCTGATTGCACCGCTCTGTCGCGTTTCCTCTTGTCGTATAAGTTCGTAAATCTGTGGATCGTATAACTCTAGCGCTGTTACCATGTCGGTCCTCCCTAAACCTTGCGTTACGTTTTCTTTACGGAGTATGGTATATACCACAGCCTGGTTTTTTCGACAAGGATTTATTTGTTGACAAAGTTAGGCCGACAATTACGATAACAAACGCAAATGATGGTCGGAAGAAATGTTCGATAGGCCTTATGCCACAAGAAGATAACGCTCAGGCGCTAGATAAGGCTCGGGCCTTTTTTGAAAAAGCCCGGGAGATAGCCGAGACAGGCAATTTCGATTACGCGATCGATTTGTATCTTGACGGCTTGCGCTACGCCCCCGATGCGGTTGAGCAGGGGCATCTGCCGCTTTGCGAGCTGGGTGTGCAGCGACAGGGCAAAGGCGGCAAAAAGCCCTCGATGATGGAAAGAATGAAACGGCTGAGGGGCAAGACGCCGCTGGAGCAGATGCTCAACGCCGAATATCTGTTTGCTAAAGACCCGCAGCATATCCCCTACGCTGAGGCAATGCTAAGGGCGGCAGTCACAGGCGGCTACAAAAGAACCGCAAGCTGGATCGCAAATCTGATATTTCAGACCAACAATGCCGCCGAGAAGCCGTCTGCGCAGACATATATCCTGCTGAAGGATTCGTATGCAGCGATTGCGGAGTATGATAAGGCCGTGGCAGCATGTCAACGGGCGTGCAAACTCAAGCCTGATGACGCAGACTTAGCCAACGAGTTCAAGAACCTCTCCGCGGAACTGACAATGGCCAAGGGTAAATACGACAAAGAAGGAGACTTCAGAAACTCCATCAAAGACCGCGAAACCCAGGAAAGCCTTCAAGGTCAGCATCGCGTCGTTCAGACCGAGGACTATCGCCAGGCGGCTGTTGAGCGGGCCAGAAGAGACTTTGCCCGAGATCCAAGCCTGTCACGGAATATCTCCAATTTGGCCCAGACCTTGTCGGCTCTGCGAACCGACGAGGCTGAGAATGAGGCGATCGAATTATTGGAGAACGCCTATAAGACCAAACAGGATTTCAGTTTCAAGCAGCGTGCAGGCCAGATAAAAATAAAGCAGCTCCAGCGCAAGATAAGAAAGGCAAAAGCCGCCATCGAGACTAACCCGCATGATGCTCAGGCCAAGTCCGCGCTGGCAGAATTGTCGGCCCAGCTAAACAACTTTGAGCTGGAGCACTTCCGCCTCAGCGTACAGAACTATCCTACCGACCTGCCGGCCAAGTATGAGTACGCCGTTCGTTTAATGCAGAATAAGCAATACAATGAAGCGATACCTTTACTCCAGGAGGCTCAGAAGGATCCAAGGCGCAAGATACCAGCGATGAATAAGATAGGCATGTGTTTTTTTCTGAAGGGCTGGCTGACAGATGCAATCGATGTTTTCAATGAAGCGATGGAATCCTATGAAATAAAAGATGACGACCTGGCCAAAGAATTGCGATACAATCTGGCCCGCGCTTACCAGGAGCATGGCCAGACCGAAAACGCACTGGAACTTTATCGCAAAATCGCCCAAGTAGACTTCGGCTATAGAGATGTCAGCCAGCGAGTAGATAAATTGCGCGAAAGTGGAAAAGAGACCTGAAAATGGCAGATATTCTTGCAAAAGAAAGTCCTTTTACGCCAGGAAAACCTGTTCCAGTTGAGTATTTCGTCGCGCGCCGTAAGGAAATCGAAAGGCTCCGGAGAGGCATCAGGCAGACACTCTCAGGCAGAAACGAGAATATCTTTATCACGGGTGAACGTGGGATAGGCAAAAGTTCGTTAGCTTGGTATGCGCATCACTTAGCAGAGAAGGAGGGCTTACTGGGTGCTTACTGTTATATGGGGCCAGCCAGAAGTTTAGAAGATGTTGCAGGGACAGTTTTTCAGCGCCTCTTGGAGAGTTGCGATAAGTCCAGCTTTGAAAAGCTCAAAGAAGCCTTCCGCAAATACATTAAGTCGGTAAATCTACCTTTCGTAGGAGTTGAATTTACCGATAACAAATCTGACCTGCGAGAGCTTGTGAACGGATTTATTCCAGCGTTGTGCCATGTCTATGAGGGCGCGAAAGAGAATGGCAAGAATGGTTTACTTGTCATTATGGATGACCTAAATGGGGTAACTGACCTGCGCGAGTTCTCTATGTTCTTGAAGAGCACAGTGGACAGCATAGCAACATCAAGAGTGCGGCTTCCGCTGCTTCTGATCCTGGTTGGAATTCCCGATAGAAGACAGGACCTGATAAAGCATCAACCCTCAGTGGCAAGGATTTTTGATATTATTGACCTGCCTCTTATGGATGAGAGTGAATCCAGAGAATTCTTTAGGAAGACTTTTACAGAAGAATCGATTACTGTGGCGAATGAGGCGATATCTCTCATGGTCCAACTGTCAGGCGGGTATCCAATGCTCATGCACGAAGTTGGTGATGCGGTTTTCTGGCAGGACACTGATAAGAATATTGATCCCGGTGATGCGAAGCTGGGCATAATGGAGGCCGCGCGGACTGTCGGCAAGAAATACATCGATCCACAGATATCTAAAGTATTGAGAAGTAAGACGTATTCTTCTATTCTGTGGCGAATAGGTAAGAAACTGCCCATAGGTGGCGCTTTTAAACGGCAAGAACTTCTTAAGGAAATACCGGCAGACGAACAGAAAAACTTGGACAATTTTCTTAATAGAATAAAAAAACTTGGGATTGTTGACGATGCGGAGGTTAAGGGTGAGTATAGATTTGTGAATCCCCTTTTTCATTTGTACGTTTGGTATGAGGCCAAGAGTGAAACCAGAACGTAATTGTTGTAAGATTTAAGTAGGATTTACTCGAAATATATGTACAGGTCTAATAGGAGATAACAGTGGCACATTCGTTATCAGCAAAAAAGAGAGTCAGACAAAACGCGAAAAGAAGAATGATCAATCGCGCACGGAAAAGACAGGTGAAGACCCAAATCAAGCGTTTTGAGACCGTACTGAGCAGCGCAAGCATCGAAGCAGCCAGCGAACAGTACCAGCTTGTAGCGCAAAAGCTGGACAAGGTCGCTGCTACCAGCACTATGCACAAAAAAACTGCTGCCCGAAAGAAATCACGTCTTGCCAGAAGAGTCAATAGCCTCAAGGCAACCAAAGCATAGGAGCCTTATCTCGTGGAGCGCCAATGCCTGGTGAGGGCAACTTGATTATGCTGCCGGCGTCATCCAGTCTAATTATAGGGACATTCAGAGCCAATCCCAAAGGATTCGGCTTTGTAACACCACTTGAGCCGACCGCGCACGGCGACCTATTCGTGCCCGAAGATGCTTCGGGCGGCGCAATGACCGGGGACACAGTTGCTGCCCGCGTCGTTAGAAAAGGCAAACGCGCTGGACAGCCTCGATACACAGGCCAGGTAGTTGAGGTCCGGCAGCGCGCAAATAATAGATTCGTCGGCACTTTGCTGAAGGAAACTGACACATGGTTTGTGCAGCCGGACGGCAGCAGTTTTGTCGAGCCAATTTCTGTTGATGATGTCGGCGCAAAAGGCGCCAGACAAAAAGACAAAGTCGTGGTCGAAATACTTTCTTATCCGACTGAAAAATACCTGGCACGGGGCGTAATTATCGAGGTACTTGGACGAGCCGGACAGTATGAAGCTGAGACACAATCCATAATTCGCCAGTATCATTTGGCCAGCGAATTTGAAGCCGACTGTCTCGATCAGGCGCACGAAGCCGCTGGCGGATTCGACCCGGAGCACCTTGACGGCCGAAAAGACATAACTGGGAAAGTGATCATCACGATAGACCCGCCCGATGCGAAAGATTTTGACGATGCAATAAGCCTTGAAAAAGACCCGCAAGGTAACTGGATATTGGGAGTCCATATTGCCGATGTGAGTCACTTTGTGCCGGCAGATTCGCCGCTGGACGTCGAGGCAAAAAATCGCGGAAACAGTGCTTATTTGCCCGGCAAAACCCTGCCTATGCTGCCGGAGGTTTTAAGCAACGGTGTTTGCAGTCTTCAGCCCGGCCAGAAACGCTTCGTCAAAAGCGTGTATTTGGCCTACGACCCGGAGGGCAACGTGTTATCCCGCAAGTTCACCAACAGCGTTATGTGCTCGACGCAGCGCCTGACATACCAGCAGGCCGACAAAATCTTGAAAGACCACAAAAAAGACGCCAAGCCTGGGGTGGCTGAACTGCTCAAAAACATGGAGTCTCTCAGCCGGGCAATCGAAGAGCGACGAACAAAAAACGGAATGATACATCTGGATTTGCCCGAGACAGAGTTGGTAATGGACCAAGCCGGCAGGGTCGTGGACGCCCATCCTGCCGATACCAGCTATCCGCACACGATAATCGAGATGTTTATGGTCGAGGCCAATGAGGCCGTGGCGTCACTTTTGGATCGGCTGAATGTCCCTTTTATGCGGCGGATTCATCCGGAGCCGGATGCTTTGAGCATGAAAAATCTCGCCCAGCTTGTTCGGGGGTTCGGCTTTAGTATGCCGCGAAACCCTGGCCGTGCCGCCGTGCAGGATTTGCTGGCTGCTGTTAAAGGGGCTGATTGTGAGCTGGCGGTGAATTTGGCGGTGCTGCGAAGCATGGAAAAAGCTCGCTACGCTCCGCTGAGTATAGGCCACTATGCGCTGGCTTCGAGTCACTACTGTCACTTTACCAGCCCCATACGGCGTTACGCAGATTTGCTCGTTCATCGAGTTTTGCAATGGCACCTGCAAAATCGCTTGGAGCGTGCCAGGCAAATCGCAGCCGGCCAAGATTTGGCCCAAATCGGAGAGCACATCAGCTTCACTGAGCAGCGAGCAGAGGACGCTGAACATGAACTGACAAAGGTGCTTGTATTGCAGATGTTGAGTAAGAGAATCGGTGACGAGCTTGACTGTGTCGTTACCGGCCTTACGAACTTTGGCATATTTGTACAGTCGCGCAAGTTCGGCATTGAAGGCCTTATCCGGATGGAGGATTTGGGGCCGGACCAATGGCAATACAACGAAAGGGCACATTGCATTACCGGTCAGCGCTCCGGATATACCGTCCGGCTCGGCCAATCGGTAAAAGTACGCATAACATCTGTCAACGTTCCTGCCCGTCAGTTAAATGTCTCTCCCGTCAAACCATTGGCGGGAACATCCAGAGGCTCAAAGAAAGATAAGACAAGAAAGAAGCTGGGCAAGCCAACACGAAGAAACAGAAGGTAAGACCGCGCCAGGACAACTGCGGCTTTCAGGCGTCTAAGGTCCCGCATTCTGGTCTACATCTTACTCAATGTTGACATCCGGCGACAATTCTGCAATATTTGTTTAGCCCGTATAAAAAAGTAGAACGGTGCATAGAGAGTCCAGTGGGCAGATAAGCCCACCAATCATAGAAATCAAAGAAAGGAACATTAATGAAAAAGCAACGCACTTTTACTGCAATCATCGAACATGAGGACGACGGATATACCGCCCTTTGTCCGGAGGTTGACATCGCCAGCCAGGGTGATTCGGTAGAACAGGCACGGAAAAACCTCATCGAAGCATTAGAGTTGTTCTTTGAAACTGCATCCGAAACTGAGATTCAAGAACGATTGCACGATGAGGTCTTTGTTACCCGTCTGGAGGTAAAAGTTGGGTAGGCTGCGCATATTCTCAGGCAAACAACTATGTCAACTTCTTGAGAAACACGGCTTCGTGAACGTGCGTCAGCAAGGAAGCCATGTGGTCATGCAGAAGAAGACCGAGTCGTCAACGATCACCGTCCCCGTACCAATTCACCCAACCGTACGGATTGGCACACTCCAGTCGATAGTACGGCAGTCAAAGCTACCTCGCGAGTTATTCGAAGTAGGGAGCAAAAGATGAAAGCATCGCAGATACAGAAAGGCCAGACTATTCAGATCGATGGCAAACTATATACCATCGTTGATTTTGACCACGTCAGACTCGGTGGCAGAGGTGGTGCCATCTACCAAACGAAGCTAAAAAGTCTGGCGGACGGGTCGATTCAAAATGTTCGTATACGTTCGGAGGAAACCATCGAAGATGTCGAGCTTGATAAGCGAACATACGAGTACCTGTATTCCTCCGGGGGTGAGCACGTCCTGATGGATACGGAAACCTATGAGGAAGTCACCCTCGATAATGATGTTTTCGGTGATGGGCAGAAATATCTTCAGCCAAATACTCAACTGCAGGTCAGCATGTACCAGGGCAGGCCTGTGGTAATCAACTTGCCCAACACGGTGGACCTCAAGGTCGCCGATACGCCTCCGGAGATTAAGGGTGGCACTGCGACCAGTCAGCCCAAGCCGGCAACGCTCGAAACCGGCGTGATTGTGCAGGTGCCGTCTTTCATCAAAGTCGGTGACATTGTCCGCGTTGATACACGGTCCGGCCAGTACGTAACAAGAGTGAAAGAATAGTTGTACTGTCTATTTTCACTAAAGTCTTGTAAGTCTTTATTACGAATATCTTTCCATGGGAATGGTCCCAATGGAAAGGAAC
>Ga0315279_10002421_pt1 | contig 28067 bp, 19 predicted proteins | sample YL17G06_20_MG_FD_203694 | JGI IMG/M metagenome (GOLD analysis project Ga0315279, IMG submission 203694) | Sediment microbial communities from Yellowstone Lake, YNP, Wyoming, USA - YL17G06_20 | ecosystem: Environmental > Aquatic > Freshwater > Lake > Sediment | place: USA: Wyoming | collected... | reverse complement strand
CCTGGAACTGGATGATGGCCGGGGTATATTTCCCCTGTTTGTACTGGCAGAGCGCCCGGTAATACAGAGCGTTGTTGTAATTGCTTACGTCGGGATAGGTGGCGATCAGGACGTCGAGCTTCTCCAGCGCCCGGTTGTAATCGCCCTTGTAATAATAGGAAGCACCCATGATGAAGAGGGCGTCGTCAACCCATTGGGAACGGGGATACTTGACGATCACGTTGACCGACTTTTCGATCGCCTTGTCGAACAGATCGGAATCGACTTTGAGCGTGTCGTTGGTGACCAGCTTGCGACCCTGCTGGTAATAACTCTGGGCGTTGTAAAAGGTGTTGAAATAGGCGCAGCCGGTGAGTATCAAAAGGCCGACGAAAATTCCAGTGGCCGCGATCACCTCATGATGCTGATCCCGCGTTCTGATGCTAACCAAGCCTCCCCGGTAAATCCCAAAATCCAAATTTAAAATTCCAAATCAATGACCAATGACAAATGTTAAATTTTTTCATTTGCGCTTTGAAATTGATTTGACATTTGGCCTTTGACATTTGACATTACGGATTCCGTTTCCAGCATCTCAACCTCAATCCAATTACTATCTTTTCACTATCCTTTCGAAATTCCTATCGGCACGTCCCGGAAACGGCAGGGCACGGTGGCGTGGCCCACGAACGCGGTCTGTCCCGGTTCACCCTTGCCGCAATTGGGTACGCCCCAGAGTTGACGGTATTCCTTGCTGCCGACGGCGTCGCAGTTGTTCCAGAACCGGGGTGTGATGTCGGCGTAGGTCGGATTCTTGTAAACCTCGGTAAGTTTCCCGTTCTCGATCTTCCGGGCGATCTCGCAGCCGAATTGGAAATTCAGACGCTTGTCGTCGATCGACCAGGATTTATTGGTCGTCATATAGATCCCGTCCCGGGTGTCCGCGATCATGTCCTCCAGTTTCCATTCGCCCGGTTCCAGGTTGATATTGGTCATCCGGATCAGGGGGATCCGGTTCCAGCCGTCCGCCCGCATCGCGCCCGACGACTGGCCGCGCACGATCGGCGCGGTCTCGCGCGAGCTCTGATAACCGACGAACTGTCCCTCTTTGATAAGGTAGATGCGCTGGGCCGGCACGCCTTCGTCGTCCCAACCAAAGGTCCCCAGCCCGCCGGGTACGGTCGCGTCGGCCACGATGTTCACCAGCTTCGAACCGTACTTCAATTTGTTGTATTTATCGACGGTCATGAAACTCGTCCCCGCGTACGAGGCCTCGGTGCCCAGGACCCGGTCCAGTTCAGTTGGGTGACCGCAGGATTCGTGGACCTGAAGGACCATCTGGCTCGAGTCCAGGACCACGGTCGCTTTCCCGGACGGGCAGGGCTTGGCGCTGAGCAGTAGCAAAGCCTCTTCCGCGACCCGGGACGAATTTTTGACCAGTTCCAGGGATTTGATGAACTCAAACCCCGCCTGGCGGTCATTATCGTAACTTCGGGACTGCATTTCGTCCGCGCCGAAGGCGAACGCCCGGATCCCGCCGCCGCAAAAGGTTTTGGTCTGGACCGTCTTGGATCCCTCGGTCGAGGCGAAACGGATCTTAACCTTGACCGCGTTCATGTAGGCAACGCTCAAGCGGATCTTGGGATCGATGCGGAGGTTTTTGTCGCAGGCGATGAGCATATCCAGCTTTTCGCTCAAAGGGACTGCGAGGGGGTCGATCTCGACCGCGGTTTGATAAGTACCCTGCTGGCGCGGCAGCGGCGCCAGGACCAGCGGACCGCCTTTGACCCGCGCCGACGCCTGGGCGATGCTCAGGGCATCTTTGACGACCTTGTCCGCCGTGGTTTTCTTGATCACGCTCGACGAGGAAAAACCCCAGGCCGAATCTTTGATGACCCGAACGCCGAAACCGGCGGAGGAATTGCGGGTGATCGCTTCCACGATCCCGTTCCGGAGCTGGATCGTCTCGGTTTCGTACTCAACGACCCGGACGTCGCCATATTCGACTTTTTTTGTTTTTAAACTGCTGATGATGTTGCCGATGAATTGATCCATTGTCTACTCCCGTTCCCTATACTATAGCCATTTTTATCTTTTGGTCAAGATGCCGTGTCAGAGTATCAGATTCTTCAGCCATGGGCGTTAATTCAGGCACGAAGTGCCGTAACTTCAGCGTAGCATATCTTCAAACGCATAGCGTTGTATCTTCAGTAATACGTTGCACGTATTACGTTTCGATCGCGGGGAATTTTACGACGAAGCGGCTGCCCTTGCCTTTTTGGGACGCCACTTCAATCCGGGCGTTGTGAAGCTCGACGATCTTCTTCACGTAGGCCAGGCCCAGCCCGACTCCGGTCTCCTTGCGGGAATAGAACGGGCTGAAGATCTGTTCCTGGTCGGTTTCCTCGATGCCCATCCCGGTATCGCCGACGGCCAGGAATGGTGACCCCTCGTCCCGGCCGACTTCGATCGTCAACACGCCTTCCCCCTCGATCGCCTCGACGCCGTTCTTCAAGAGGTTGGCGGCGAGCCCGAGAAGCAGTTCGAAATCGCCCGTGATCGTGGTCCCGTCCGCGAGCTTTTTATCGACGCGGATCCGCTCCGGCACCGTGGTCCGGGCCAGCGCCTCGTTCATGAGCTGAGCAAGGTCCACGCGCGCATTCATGGGTTTGACCGGCCGCGCGTACTCCAGTAGGTTGGCGATGAGCTTTTCCATTTCCCGGCATTCCTTGACGATCTCCGAGGAATCTTTTTTGCCTTTTTCCACCAGCCGCGCCAAACCCGCGATCGCAGCGATGGAATTCCGGAACTCGTGGGCGATATACGAAGAGAATTCCACGAGCAGACGTTCCCGGCCTTTCATCTTGGCGAAAAGCTCGTTGAACGTTTCCGCGACGAAATCCTCCCGTTTCAACTCGATGCCGAAATCGCGGGCCACGCCCGCGACGTAGCGCATGGGCAGGAAAAGGTTGCGGATCAGGAAGAATCCGAGGAAAGAAATGAAAACCAGGGATACCGTGACATAGATCAAATGCCATTTGAAAAGCGTATCCAGACGGCCGTAACCGGACGGGCTGGAGACGTAATAATAAAATCCGGTTTCCGGATCATGGTAAAGGTTGGCGCTGCCCCGGGTGACCACCTCGCCGGCACGGGGCAGGCGAGGAAAAATGCGCGCGTAATCGAGCGCCGGCGCGAGATCCATACCGGGTACGGATAGCCAAGAATCGAAGATAATTTCCCGGTTCGAATCGTTGATGACCAGGCGGTCGACATTGAAGGCGCCTCTCAGATCGGTGATCAAATACCGGAGGTCATCCGGGTTGTCGTATTTTTCAAGATAGCCGGCGCAGATTCCGGCCAGGGCAACGGTCCGCTCCCGGTCCTTGCGCTGGTATTCTTTGCGGAACTGGATGCTGATAAAGAGGTTGAGCAGGGCGAGGAACAGGATCAAAAAAATGAAGACGGCGCTGATGATACCGATGTCCTGCAGGTAGGTGTTCTGCTTTTTCGATTTCATAAGCCGGTCGGAACCGGATTAACGAATTACCGTAAAACGCCCGACATTGCGTTGAATAGGGCCTTCCTTGGTTTCCATGATATATAAATACATGCCGCTTACCACCTCGTTTCCTTTACCGTTTTTCAAATCCCAGTACGCACTGCGCAGGGTCTTCTGGATGACTCCCGGGCCTTCTAAAACCTGTACCCGTTCACCAGCCAGGTTATAGATACTAACCTTAAAATCAGGATACGGATTTAACAATCCCAACGTATCCGTGGGATAGTAAGTGAATACCACTTTTTGTCCCCAGCTCGGGAGACGATCGACACGGAATGGATTGGGGTAAGCCGCAGTCCGTCCGAACAGGACCGGCGCGATCCAGAACGAAGCAGTCATGGAAGAACCGGAGGACGAGATATCATATACAGAAACCCCGGTGGGATTTTTAGCGTAATCTCTGCTGTTGGGCGTCGAGCCATCGTAGAATCCAGCGCTGTCGCTTTGCCAGAGGTCACCGGCAGTTCCCCAATCCGGAAGCAGGAACCGGCCGTCACCATCGGCTTGCATGATGCCAACCAGAGGATGACTTTCATTGTCATTCTGCTGGCTGCTGGTCCGCGTATCGTCGCAGTGCAGGATTAAAAGTCCGTCACCGGGCAGGCTTTTGTCAAATCCCGTACGGAAACGGTTCTCTACCAGGAAATACTCGCCAGAGCCGCCAGTTTCCACCCAGTCCGGACCGCCGAGATCCTCCATTAACCGCACCGAGAAAGAAGTGATCGCCGCGTTGGGCAATGACTGGTTGACGATCTGGTTGGTCCCGGACCGGTCCACCGCGATCGGCGTGGTCCAACCCAGTTGGTACTTCGCCCACGCGCAGAGATGCGACGGCGACGAACCGTCATAGGTGGATCCAAACCCACCCCACGAACCGGCCGCCATCAGGCAGAAAAGACCCAGGCCGTTCGTGGAATAGTCACGATCGTAAAGATCGGGCAGTCCAAGCTGGTGGCCGAATTCGTGGACAAAGACCCCGCAGTATATTCTTGATGACGCACTTTGCAGCATTTCCGGCTCCATGGAATACAGATCCACGGTCACACCGTCCGCGGAATTGTATGGTCCCGGGCAGCCGTTACTGTTGTCGGACAACTGCCATTGATGCGACCAGATATTTGTGCTGTCATCCGGGTTTTCTTCGGCACCCGGTCCCGCGTGAACGACAAAGATCGCGTCAACGATACCATCGGCATTCTGATCGAATTCAGCGAAGTTCACCAGCGGATCGGCTTGGATACAGGCATCCATCACCAGACCTTGGACATTATTTGGATAACTACCAAAACCGTAATCATGATCTACGTATAAATCATATGTTTTCGGCATTCGGAGCCAGCCGATGACCCGGCTCGTCCGGCTGATCGTGAATTTACCGTAAGAAACTTCCGTGTAATAATCACGCATGGAATTCTTGTTCGTGCCGTAGATTAGAGTGTCAAAATCACTCGCCGGATAGGTCGCGGGATTGTCGCTGAAATCGACGAGCAGAATAAGTGCTTTCATCGAATCGGGCGGATGCGGGATAAAACCCGGCCCCATGTCCATTCGTCCCGGTTTTTTAGGAAGATGAACAAACCCTTTGATATTCGGATTGGGCGGCATGGCGAAGAGGAAACTTATAATAATGTATAGCATGGAAAATTATATGCATGACACCTTCAGTGTCAATATGAGGGAAAAATGCCGAGGAGCTGAGGTGAAGAGGAGCAGAGGGGATTATATAGTAAGCAGTATGGAGTCCCGCATATTTTATATATAAAACTAATTCTTGTGTAGAGGGATCCTCGTTTTTTCAACTAAATCATAGATTTAGGAAAAAACGGGATATACAGTAGGCAGATAATAATAGCAGATAATAATAAAGGAAACCTAAGACCAAAAAAACTAGAAAAACCAGATAGACTATATATGGGTAATTTTTTACCCAATATATGTAATTGTATTCCGGCACAATATATAATTATGGAATAAGTCTCGAAAAAACGGCATATTGTTTCAAGATATAGGCATAGATATTGCATATATTAATAATGGAGGCTCTATGACAAGAAAACCTAAAGCCAATGGTTTCAGTCTGATCGAACTTATGGTTGTTATTGGTATTATTGGGGTTCTTCTAGCTTTTATCGTCCCCAATTTTATCGGTACGCAAAATAGATTAAGAGCGCGCGCCGCCGCCCAGGAAATCGCCCAGGATCTAAGACAAGCCCGGGAACGCGCTTTAGCCCAGGGCGGTGATTACCAGGTCACTTTCGACAATGGCGCCAATCCCCGGCATTATATGATCACCCGGCCCGATGGGAATACGCGCACCTTCCTCCTTGCCGGATCAACCGGCGGTAACGTGTGGTTCGGTTTCGCGGGCGGCGGTGCGGCCGGTCCGCCGGAAAACAACGGCCCGATGTCGGGCGGCGTCAATGGCGTGGATTTTCCGAACCGGATTTTGATCCTTGATTCCCGGGGCGGAGCCAACCGGGGTGTAATTTACGTCACAAACGGTAAGCTTAATTACGCCGTCGGCATTAACGCCATCGGTAAAATCAAGGTTTATACTTACAGCAGCGTTTGGTATTAATTCGCGGGAGGTAATAATGATCACAATAAAAAATAAACAATCACTGGCTCCGCCCGGATTCACTCTGGTCGAGGTGCTCGTATCCATGGTCATTCTGGCGCTCGGGATCCTGACCGTCACCCAGATGACGGTCCTGAGTATGAAAGCGACGCGAGCCATCAATACCAACAAGGAATCACGGGAAACCCTGGCCAAAGGCACGGAGATTTTAAAAATGCTCAACCAAAACGATCCCCTGCTGGTTTCGAATGGCGGCTACGGGATCATTGACCAGTGCTCCACGGGCTATTTCGCCGACACAACGAACATCGTCGGACGCCTGCTCTACCCAATGCAATTCGAGGTTAGATGGACAGTCGTGGGCGACTATCCCCAAACCGGCCTCAAAACCATCCGGATGTTCATATTAAAAAACGGCAAGCGGGCGCTGTGGGCTGATTTCATAAGGTGGAGGTAAGCATGAAAAAAATACGCCTTAATAAACCGGCAAACCGATCCCGAGGCATGACCCTGATCGAAGTCCTGGTCTCGCTGACCTTGTTGACGATCATCCTGGGCGCGATCTATTCCATACTCAATCTCCAGCAGTCGCGGGCATTCAACGTCCAATCCACGGCGACTTTGCAGACCGACGCCCAGGTCGCACTGTCCATATTCCGCTGGGACATTTTCATGGCCGGTTACGGTATGTATCCGGACACGAGCTCCATTCGGTCCACGGATTTCGCTAACATGCCCGACAGCGTCACCCTTTACGCCGCGGGCCTGGCGTTCGAGGCCCGCAACGCGAACTGGTCGCCGATCCTCGAAATCGTCCAGAACAGTAGCGACATCATCGTTTACAACTTCCCTGACGCTGCTCAAAATTTCAAAACGGGCGACCGGCTCATCATCGTCGGTCAGGATAAAAAACTGCTTGATTCCGGACTCGTCGTCGGCAGCGTCGATACCACTCAGCATGTCGGCGGCACCGATACCGTGCCCGCCCTGCGGCTGGGCCTCAATCGGAATTTAACCGCGGGTCAGGGCACGATCGCCTTCTGCGCGGACCCCAACACCTACTTTAACGGCGTTACGTACCGCATCATCAACAACCGGCTGCTCCGCGGCAACGATGTATTCCTAGATAACGTCGAGGACCTCCAGTTCGCTTACGGTTATGACCTGAACGACAACGGAACTTTTGAAACAAACGAATGGTTCAACTCCCTGGCTTTGATCCCGGGTTACCGGCCCTCGATGCTTTACCAACATAAGTTCACGATCCGTGCAACCTTCGTCATGCGATCCGATCGGAAACTGAAGAATTACACGTCCTGGACCACGGGTTACAACATCGACGCCAACAACGTCCAGGTCGAGAACCACCAGTATTCGATCCTAAACACCAAGGACTATCGGCGCGAATACGTCAGCACGATCACTTGGCCCCGCAATATCCGATTTTAGGAGGAACCATGCATAAGATAATATTCCCCAAATTAAACAACCATCGGTCCGGGATCGCCCTTTTGGTGGCGATCGGCACGATGCTGATCATCCTGATCGTCGCTTCCCTGGCGATCTACCTGGTCACCCGGGCGATCAGCGTCACCGGCGGCCAGAAACGCTACCAAACCTGCTTCGAAGCGGCCGAAGGCGGGCTGGAGATCGGCATGGCCAAAGTGGACAGCGCGTTCACCAAGCAGACCGATCCGACCGGTTATAACGGCAGGGTCGGCCAGTATAACGTAACCGTATCCGCGGAACCGCTGTTCGCGTCCACCGCCTCGGGCGCGGCGATAAAATTCGCCCGCGGGTATTTCGGCGTGGGCCACGGCATAGCCGGTGGCGGAGTCAACCTGTTCTATCACGTTCTCTCCCAAGCGATCGCGGTCGGGACAACCGCCGAACAGACAACCCTCGAACTCGAACAGAAAAAAGTCGTGGGCATTGATTAAGAGGAGGAAAAAATGAAAAAGACATTCATTATCCTGGTGTGCCTGGCCGGCCTGCTCGCCGCGCAGGCGATGAACAGTTTCTGCTCCGCGCCGCCCTTTGTCGGCGGGAAAAATTCGGTCGTCATCCCCAACGTCCTGCTGACGCAGGACATGACCGGCAGTATGGTTTGGTCGGCCTATCATAATTTTGGAGAGGCGTATGACCCGGCTTTTACCTACTACGGATACGCCAATCCTTCGTACACCTACGACAGCGTCTATGTCGTGAACCACTGGTGGTTCGTCAAGAGCGCTGGCGTCGGCCGTTACAGCGGCAACCGCATCAACTACGCGTTCATGTCCCGCATCGATATCGCCCGCCGGGCGTTCACCGGCGGCAAAGGCATTGCTTACAACAACAAAGCGCGGCTCATATTCGAACCGGCGTCCCAACAGACCGGGTTCGGCAGCAAGACCTGGTATGGCGTCGTTACCACCGACTCCACCGAACGAAACCCGGGCATTATCCGGTCGGTTTCCGATAAAGATAACGATTTTGTCTGGGACATCGGCGCCACGCATTTCGCGCTCCAGGTTTTCAGCACCGACGCGGTTTATGGCCGCAAGGTCGTCTGCCCGTTCGGCACACCCTGTTCGACATTGCTAAAATATTACGAAAACCACACTCCGTCGGGCGGCACGAACTGCGGCGACGCGGTTTTCGAAGCCATCCATTATATCCGGTACTGCCAGCCGCACTGGACTGGCAGTTACCCCTGGGCCATCGGCTATGTCGGTTCGTCCCTCGATCCCTGGTACGAGGTCGTCGGTGAAGACACGGTCTCGGTCTCCTGCCGGCCCACGTTCAACATCGTGATCGGCGACGGCGGATCTAACGACGACGTCGCTTACATCAATTGTGCGCATATCCCCTGGTACGTTTCGCCTTACGGCGGGGCTCATACCAATTTCTGGAACTATGATTATGATTATGATTACGCGGGCGCTCCCAATAACGGCATCGATCCTTTCGACGATTGCAACGGTCCGTCGCCCTATCATCACCGGCCCGCCGACGATTACGCGTACTACGCTCATATCAACGACCTCAGGCCGGACGCGGATCCCACGTACGGCGTACCCGATACCCAAACCGTCACTTACTACTCGATCTACCTTTTTGCCCGGGGTGATGATAACAACGCGGATTCGATCCTCTTCCGCAAGATCGCCATGCACGGCGGGTTCAGGGATACCACCGGTGACACGGTCGGCACGCCCGGCTGGCGGAAACCGGATAAACATAGCGAATGGGATGCTGATGGGGACGGCCGGCCCGACAACTTTTTCTACGTCAACAGCGGCACGGATCTGGAAAACTCCCTGAAGATGATTTTCGTCAACATCCAGACCATTGCCCGCTTGACCAGCGCTTCGGCCGGCTCCGTCACCGGCACGGGCGTCAAGGGCGGCGCAATAATCTACCAGTCCCAGTTCTTCCCGCGCCTATCCCAGTCGCCCACTCCCTTGACCTGGATCGGTAAAACTTCGGCGCTCTGGATCAGCCCGGCGGGTTTCATCCGGGAAGAAACGGTCAACGACCGCTTGCTCAACCTGCGCAGTGACTATGTGGTGGAAATGTATTTCTCCTACGCTCAAAATAAGACCGTCGCCGCCCGGTTCGCGGACACGAGCGGCCGGGAAGACCCGACGCTTTTCGCGCCGATCGACGTCGTGGCGGCGGAAAGTATCCGGTTCGTCTGGGACGCGGCCCAGCTTTTGAAGGTCCGGACTCCCGGTACGCGGAACATTTTCTCCAATAACGCCGGTGTCCGCGCTCCCTTCCTCACGACCCAAGCCTGGATCGACGCGCACCTCAATCTCGGCGGCAATGCGGCCCAGTGCGATTCGGTCATCTCCTATGTCCGGGGTGAGGATTACCCGAAACACCGGAGCCGCCTTAACGGCATCAACATCTGGAAGCTGGGCGATATCGTCCATTCATCGCCGGTACCGGTCACGTCACCCAGCGAGGCTTATAACATGATCTACGGTGACAACACTTACGGCGCCTTTTTTAATAAGTACGCCAGCCGCCGGAATATGATCTATACCGGCGCCAATGACGGCATGCTCCACGCGTTCAACGCCGGCTTTGTCACGCCCCTCGGCGATACGGGTGACGTGGCCCGGATCGATTCGGTGCCGCCCACGCTGGGCGAGGAGTTCTGGTCGTTCATTCCTTACAACTGCCTGCCCCACCTGGCCTGGCTCTGGGATACGTCGTATTGCCACGTTTATTACGTGGACTTGAAACCCTACCCCACCGACGTCCAGATCTTCACGCCCGACAATGTCCACCCCGGCGGCTGGGGCACGGTCCTGTTCGCCGGCATGAGGTTCGGCGGCAGCAAGATCACGGTCGGCGCTAACACCTACCGTTCCTCTTACACCTGCTTTGACGTCACGGATCCGGAGATCGACAGCCGTCAGCCCCAGTTCCTGTGGGAATTCGTCAACGACAGCCTCGGCTACACGCTCTGCGTGCCCGCCATGGTCAAGGTGGGGACCGTCGCCAGCCCGACCTGGTACATGGTCACCGGTTCCGGTCCGCAAACCCTGCTGGGCGAAACCACGCAGCGGGCGAAGATCTTCGTCGTCAACCCGCTCACGGGCGCCCTGATCGGCAAGATCCAGGTTCCGGATAACAACACGACGGTCACCAATATCTTTTCCGCCGACTACGGCCTAAACTACACGACGAACCTGATCTATTTCGGCACATACGACGCGGCTCATCCTGCAGGGGGTAAGATCTACCGCATCCTCACCCACAACGACCCGAATGTCGCCAACTGGACCCTGCGCGAAGTCATCAACCTCAGCCGTCCCATCACCGCCGAAGGATCGGTCGCCACGGACGACAAAGGCAATCTCTGGGTCTATTTCGGAACGGGTAGATACCTTTCCAACATCGACGTCAATGACCCCCAGATCCAGATGTTCACCGGCATCAAGGACGACACGAGCCGCCTGACGCCCATCGATACGACCATGCTCGCCAACGTCACCCTGGTCAAGGTCTTCGACGATTCGATAACCGGACTCACCGGCGTCCACACCTTTGAACAGCTGGTTTCTTACGTCGACGCCCGCAGCGGTTGGTACCGGAAACTCGATTCCATACCCGGCGAGCGCGTGGTCACCTCCCCGATCATCATCGGCGGCGCGGTCATCTACACGTCCTTTATTCCCCAGGATACCACACATGCCATGCCCCACGGTCCGGACCTCTGCATCGGCACCCAAGGCGGCCCTCAAGCCGGCAACCTTTGGGCCCTCTACTATCTCACCGGCACCGCGTATAAGATCTCCATGCTCGGCGACGATACGACGAACGGATCGCACCTGACCCACCAGCGGATCATCGGCGACATGCCTTCGGAACCGTCCATGCACATCGGCAAGAAACAGGAAAAAACATTCATCCATTCCGCCGGCGGTCTCATTGGCATTCAGATCCCCCTGCCCTACAATCCGCGGGGTAACGTCGTGTTGTGGCGTGGTCGTTAAGGAAGGAGCAAAAAATGAAAAAACTCGCATTAATCCTTATCATCCTGGCGCTGCCGATGATCGCGCGCGCGGATGCACATGAAAGAACCAAATACGAACCGGTTACGATCGACAACCTCGACTGGTCCGTCACGGAAGCCCACGGACTCCTGCTTGAAGTCAGCGGCGACTCGCTCTGTTACGAGGAAAGATGGATGCACCTCGTGCCGGATGGCGGTTCGGTTTCGGATAAGGCGAATGAAACGATCGAACTCAATCTGGTCAAGGCGCCCTGCATGGTCGAAATCAGCTACGGCGGAAAAGGTAGAAAATGCTACGTCATCAGCATGCGCGTCATTTCCGAGCAACTGTCAAGGGATCAGAACGGCGATATCGTCGTCCCCGCGCAAACCTACGAATAAGGAACCACTCCGGGAGGCGGGATTAAAAATCCCGCCTCCCCGCCTTTATCCGCCCTTGACGAAACCTGAGAAATCGTTAAAATACCCTGACTGGAGGTCAACTTGAAAAAACGGCTGATTATTTCCATTTTGGTATATTGTTTCGCGATCTTCTGGGCTGGCTGTCCGGGTGGCAACAACAATAAAAACACCGGCTCTCAGACCAACACTCCGCCGTTCATCAAGTCCACCGAAGTCCTACCCCAAACCCCGGTTCAGGGTTCCCGCCTGGCTTTGCGCGTTCAGGCGGGCGATAAAGAAGGCGACAACATTACATATGCGGTTAAATGGTTCCTCAACGGTCAGGCGATCGGCGAAGGCATGGAATTCTATCTAGGTGAAGTCAAACGCGGCGATCAGATTTATGCCGAAGTCACGGCCGGCGACGGCAAGGCGTCCAGCGATCCGGTCCGGACCGCGGCCGTCACCATTGGCAACACTTCGCCCAAGATCCTTTCGGCCCAGATCCATCCGGACACGATCCTGACCTCGACCGGAACCCTCTCCGTCATCGGCAACGGCATTGATCCGGACGGCGATCCGATCCGGTGGGTTTGCCGCTGGAAATTGGATGATAACCGGGTTCTGCCCGATACCGGGCTGACGATCAACCTGGCCGACTTAAAGTTGAAAAAAGGGTCGAACATAAAAGCCGATTTGTTCGCGTACGACCAGGATACGGTTTCCCTGCCCTATCAGCTGGAGATCAGCGTCGTCAACAGCCATCCGATCCTGACCAACGCCGCGGATTCCATACCCTATAAACCCGGCAGCATTTATTTCCCGGTCCCGATCGCGGATCCGGAAGGCGACGTGGTGACGTTCGAACTGCTCAACGCGCCGACCGGGCTTCAGATCGATAAAAAAACCGGCCTGGTCACCGGTACGCCCGCGGATTCGGGAGTTTTTACGATCCTGGTTCGAGCCACGGACAGCGAAGGCGCTTACCTGGACGCACGGTTCACGCTGGCGCCGCCATAATCGTCGGGCTTATTAATCCGGGGATAACATCCCGGTCCGGCCAATCATTGATCTATGAATCCTTTGATCTTCGCGCTTTTTAGCGCCGCGGTTTTCCAATCCGGCGATACGCTTTTCTTTTCCTCGCCCGGAGTATTGTTCGACACCATCATCCTCACCCAAGATGTGGTCACGACCGACAGCCAGGAGATCATAACAACCCGAAAGGCGAAGGTCGCGCCGGACCGAGGTCACTATTTCATCTACACGGAAATGTATTTTCGGCGTAACGACAGCATCGCGACCGACCTCACGGCATATGACGCCGGGCAGAACCTTCGCTGGCGGGAAAGCCGAGCCGGCGAGACGAAAATTTCCTACGAGCTGACAAAAATATTCGACCCCTTTATCGCCTTGGTCGTAACGGGCAAGGACAATACCCGACCTAACCTGGAATTTGTCGACACCCAAACTTTAAAACGCCGGGGAATCATCAGCCGGGGCGACTGGCCGGTGATCGTCGCTTGGGAACTCTCGCCCAACCTCCGCCAACTCGCACTTTACGCCCGGGAAAAGGTGAACGGTAAAACGGCAGATTATATTTACGCGCGTGACCTTGAAACCGGCCAGGACTGGAGCTATCCGTTTCCGATTTGCCTATCCTGCAAGCGGGGCGTGATCAGCCTTCATCCCGACGACCGCGGTCAAGTCGACGTCAAATATAAAGCCGAGCACAGAATTTTCTCAAGTTCCGGGGAGTTGATAGATTTTTATATAGAAGACGAAGAGAAACAGTAAGTAGAAAGAACTCTTAATAACAAATATCAAAATCCAAATGTCAAATTAATTTCAAACCTCAAATAATTAAATTAAAAATTTTTTACAGTTATCCGATATCTCCCATCTGTTATCTGTTCATTCAAATCTCGTGTTCACCACGCTGCTGAAAAGCGAGCCGAAAGAATATGAAAGGCCGATGCTTGCATAGTAGCGGTATTGGGACGACAATTCCTTGATCTGCAGGAGGATCTCCTCGGGTGTCATGCCCCGCTTCGGCAGGGCCAGTTGATCGTGCTGCAGCTGGACGAGCCCCTGCAAGTTGAAGGATAATCCCCGAACCAGTTGGAGGGACAAGCGGCTGGAGACGGAGACGTTATTCTTGCTTAGATCGTGGAAATATGTACTGCCGCCGATACTGGTATACACCGAGCCCCAGGGCTGCTTGGTGTCGACGCTCACGGAAAGGGTCTGCCGGTAAAGGCTTTCCTCCAGCTTTTCGTAGATCGTCTCTTCCAGGTACCGATTGTATAAATAGCGCAGGCCATAGGCGACCTTTAATTCGCGCCGCGTCGCCTCGGAATAGGGGAAGATGCTGTATTCGGCCGAAGGACCCGCGACCAGTTGTAAAGCCAGGTTCCCGTAGCTCGAATATTCGCAGCCGGCCATCGCTTTTGCCGACCAGTGAGCGGTGAGGCTGCGGATCAGGCTCGTCTGGGCGTAGTAACTGCGCGAAGAATCAATGTAGGTCGTGACCGAATCGATCTTAAATAGGTTATAATAATAAGTCCCGCCCGCGTACAGGCCCAATTTCCAGTCTTCCGTGACCCGGTCCGCGGACAGGTCGCTCCAAAAGTAATTGTAATGGCGGAGCTGAACGCCATCGAGACTGCCGTTCGCGGAAAGGTTGAAGACCCAATGGTCCCATTTGTCGGCGGCCGGCGCAGGGGCCGCGGCCGACGTTTCCTGGGATATAGTCAGCCGGTCCGCGGTTTCGGTCCGGGCGGCGTAGCGGACCAGGCCCAGCTTTAGTTTCCGGACGATGCTGCGGCGCTCGTCGTCCTCGCTTTGATCCTTGCCCAGGATGAAAGAAAGGGTGTCGTTCATCCCTTCGTAATTTCGCCGACCGAAGATCGTGAGCTCATACTCAGTGCCGCCGCTGCCCGTCGCCTGGGTGGTGATCAGGATAAAAACGTCGCAGATGGCCCGGTCCAGGGCATAAGTCACCCAGGGAATTTCGGTCTTGAAAAAATCAATATAATCATACTCGACGTCCTGCCAGTCGACGTATATACTCAACCGGTTGTCCGGAACGGGTTGGGCAACAGTATCCGGTACAACCTGGCCGGCGAGGGACCCGCCGCAGAGCAGCAATATCAAAAAGAACGCGGCCGTATTGGGTTTCACAATATCCTCCTCCCCGCTCTTTGGAAAAGAACCGCTTATTTAACGATCACGGCTTTACCGAATATTTCCTGATCCGCCATGCGCAGCCGCACGAAATATACGCCGCTCGGCAATGTCACGCGCGCGCCCGCAGCGGCTTTAAAATTGGTTAGCACGATCCGGCCGGTCGGCTCGTAAACCGTGACCTCGGCCGTGGAAGGAATGACCAGGGATTTGCCAAGGCAGTTGAAGGATCTCCCATGCGTGATCTGCACATCCTCCGCGACGCCCGGGATGAGCGGGTATTTTACGCGCAAGGCCGGGTCGCCAAAGGTTTGGTATATAACCGCCGGTCCGTAAAGCGAATCGATGGTCGGGTACTGACTGATCACCCGGCACCGGGCGTCATAAATGATCCGGCCCAGAATTCTTTCGTGCTCATTGTAGATCTTCTTCAAGATCTCCCGGGTCAGAAGGTCGGCGCCGGTGGGCGTGCCGCAGGGGCTGAACGCCGTGGTCGCGATCGCGCCGCCGGTGTTGTATTCCAGTAGCTGCTCGGCCATGCACTCCGAACTGGAGTTGTCGAAATAACCGTCGGTTCAGCCGCGCTGGAATGAAACCGGGTAGACCGCGTTGGTCAGGTTCGGGATATCCGTGCCGAGGAAAAGGTTATAGCTCGGTCCGTACCATGCTGGCGGCTGGGCGCCGTGACAGACCGCGAAGACCATGACCACGCCCTGGTTGATCGCCTGGATATGCCGGGTGCGGAGGCTGGGCGTGTTGCCCTGGGACTCGTAAATTTTGATCACCGAATCGCCGGCTGGCTGGAAAAAACCGGTGACATATCCAGTCGCATAGACTTCCCGGTCCGTGGAAGAGTTGAGGAGAATGGTCTGGTGCCAGAGGCCCGGCGGGTCCTGGGTTTCGTAGCGGATGATCTTGCTCACGAGTGATTCGGTCCGGGCCGCGGTGTTGACCGGCAGGCGGCCGATGATCAAATCCGGGATCGAATCATTCCCTTCCAAGGTTACGTACCAGTTGTCCGTCGAGTGCTGGGTAAGACCATTGGCATAAGGATAGCTGAATTTAGGGAACAGCTTGCACGGGATGAAATTGTTGGCGCCGCCGCCGCGCTGGGCGTCGCCGACCAAAAGGACATAGGTCGGCCGCGGGGTCCAGTAATTATAAACCCGCTGGAGGCATAACCGGATCGACATTGCCGGGCTGGTGTCGGGGAACACGGAGTAGATGAGATCGGTCTGGACCATCTTCACCTGCAAGCCCAGGCTGTCCCGCAGGCGGCAGAGCGGGTCAAGTTTGGCCGTGAAATTGGGATGGGTGATGACCAGGTAATCCGCCGCGTTCGTAAGCAGGGAATCCTGGGTGGTGATCTGGTACTGGCCGAAAAGCGGCAGGGTTAAGATCATTACCGCCAGTAATTTTCGCATTATGTCCTCCCCTTAGAGGAGTCCGCCTGTCCGGGTTTCCTTCAATAAACCCGTTATACCAACCGCGAGCGCGCCCATGCCGAAGACGACGATCAGCAGCTTTACGGCAAACCCGATCCAGGGGACCAAACCGACGAGGAACAAAACCGAGGTTCCCAGGGCCAGAGATGCGTATTGGGAGATGTCACCTTCTTTTTTGAAAAGCCGGATGATCTTCTCCCCGACGGCCAGGCCGATAAAAATTGACGACAGGTAAAGCAAAACCACGTAGGTGAAGAACCCAAAAACGCTTAGGGGAATTCCGACCATGATCACGAGCAGGATGACGATCGCGACCGGACCGGCCACCAGGATCGCGAAGCCGATACCCAGGGATCGCCAGGGCTGGCGATAAAGCGTATCCACGACTCGGCGGGTGAAACGCGACGATCCGGCGATGAGAATGAATCCCACGAGCAGGCTCGCCAGGAACATCAAGATCGTGAAGACCGAGATTCTCGCGCCGCGGGATCTTTTTGCCTTCCCCTCGGGCGTGTATCTCTTTTCACCCGCGATCTTCGCGCCGGCTTCGATCACCGGCGGTTTTTCGCCGCGGATGACCAGGTCGCCGCCGATCTCGGCCTGAGCCCCGATGTTCGTCTTGTCGGAAGCGATATCAACGCGGCCGGCCTTGCCGCTCATGGTCAGCACGCCGACGCTGCCCCGGACCTGACGGCCAACCGAACCCGCCAGGTTAAACTGGCCGCCGAAGGCGATCAGATCCTTGCCGACCTGATTGGCTTTATCCGCATTGAGCGTGCCGCCGCAGAGCAGGGCGTTGTTGACGACGGTCCCGGATAACTGCACGTTGCCGCCCGCGGCCCAGACCGACCGGCTGGTCTTGGCGCTAATGTCCACGAGCGAGCCGGCGCTGACGATCGTACCGCCGACCTCGCCGGAGACATATACCTGCTGGGCGAACGCGAACAGGTCGCCGTTCACCTTGCCCTTGATATTAACCTGCCGGCCGAATGCGATGAGGTCGTCGTCGATCACCTCGTCGGCTAAAACATCAACGCTCGCTCCGGAACGCAAGGTCAGGCTAAATACGGGCGGGACCAAAAGGCATGCGATAAAAATGAATAATATCTTCAACATGGTTCTCATCCTTCCTCCTTCGCGGATCAACATAAGTATTTATCGTCCGATAATACTACTCCTTTTCCTGTCCGGTGTCAAGAAACGAGGAAAAAATAATGGGATTAATTAAAATCCTTAAAAATACAGCAGGTATTTCGCCTTGATCGCGCCAATCTGGTCCTGAACGATCAGTTTACCGGTCCCGTCGTCCGCCCGAAAGTCGTTGAGCGCGATATAGATCCAGCTCTTGGGCCGGAAGTTCCAGGAGAACAGACCGCCCACGCGGTTGCTCACATATTTTATCCCGCCGAAATCACCCGCGGGCGCCTGCATGACCATTTGGTCGAACACCTCGATCGTCATTTTGGAATTGAACGATATCCGCAGCCGCGGCGTGAGCAGGGGCCAGGCATCGACGATCTGATTCTCAGGATCCCATTCGACCCAGAAATTTCCGTTCAGCGATACGCTGAACTGGGGAATGATCGAGTAGCGGTAAGAAAGCCAACTGTAGCCCTGGTAGGCAAGATATCCGCGCGCATAGTTCCAGCCGTAACTGATATTACCGCCGAAATTAATTTGATTTATGAAAAGCGGCCCCCAGACCGAAAGATTGAGGCTCCGGTATAAATAATTGGTATCGGCTTCGTAATAGGGTCCGGCATTCCCGCTGAGGTTGCATCCCCAACGGTTGCGGAAATTCGGATTGAAAATGAACATGCCCAGCTTGGACCAGTCCTGGCTGCCGCCTTCTTTAACCAGAAGGAATCCGGGCGCGACGGCCAGGTTGCGCCAAAAACCTTTTTGCCAGGTGTAAAAAGGCCCGCTCGAAAACAGAACCTGCTTTTTGCCCTGCCAGGGCACAAAACCCATTTCACTCACGTCAAAGGAATCGTGGATCGCTTCCACGGTCGCGATGGTCAGAAATTTGCCGATGAACCCGAAATAACCGCCGGCAAAGGCCGAACCCGTCTTATTATTGCGATCGCTGATCGCGGTTTGGAGGATGTACTGGTTGAACCCGTTCCGATAAACGCCGTCCACGCCAAAAGCCAGGTCGAAAGAATCCGGATCCGTGGCCGTGCCGCTGGCGAGCACGCCGAGGTCCATATTATTGGAGAACGCATGCCTTCCCCGCAGGACGCCGAACCCGCGCCGGCGTTCGAGCAGGACCGAATCCCGGCTATAGTCGCCCGTGACCGCGGTCAGCATGCCCCAGTCCCAGACCTGGGATTTATGCGTGACTTTCATACCGCCCAGGATCGGGACCGCGTCGCCGTTCATTGACTTGCCGATGCGGCGGGAATAAAATATGTCCAGATAATCCATGAACTCCTGGTCTTCGCCGAAAGAAGCCATGCGGAAGATATCCTGGCCTTCGATGAAAAAAGGCCGGCGCTCTTCCAGGTAAAGCGGATACCGGCCGAGGTTCAACTGATATAAGTCGGATTCGATCTGGGCGAAATCAGGCAGGGTGGTCGCGGATAACGTGGTCTGAGGAGTTAAATCCCATTTGAGATTAAGGCTCGCGCTGGGTTTGATATTTACGTCCACGTTTTCTCCAAGCTTCTCGTAACGAACATAGGCTTCAGGGTAGAGTTCAAAATAATAACCGCTGGCCTGTGGGTTGATGCCCGTCAATTTGCCGTATTTGGAGACCCTTTCCGCTTCCAATTGGGTAACGCTTGTCCAGTAGTCAACTTCCTGGTTATAACCGATATACCGCTTGAATTCCAGGCCCCATTCGTTCTGATCTTTTTTGTAACGGATGGATTTAAAGGGGATCTTGAATTCCACGACATAGTAATCGGCGTACATTCCCACCTCTACGTACCAAACTCCGTCCCAGGAATTATCGCGGGTCCGGCCGTCGTCCAGGACCCAGCCGTCGTCGATGATCTCGCTGCCGTAAACCGAAAAATAATAAGCCGTGTTCTGGCTGCCGAACGGATCAATTCCGATCGCCACTTCATCCTCGTTGCCGGTCAGACAGGCAATGGGCCTTCCTTTCTTCGAATCACACCGGAAGGCGAAATAAAGATTATCCCGGTCCTGCAGGGCGTAAACAACGGTTTGCTCCGAGGGCGGCTGCTGTTCATAGGGAGTGAACTGAACAAAATCGTAAGCCGAATCTGCCTGCTGCCAGACCTCGTCGAGCACGCCGTCGATCCGGGGGGCGATATCCGTGTAACGAACTTCCAAGGATTTAGTTTGAGTAAAAAAGGCTAAAACCAGCAATAAATTCATCTCTCCTCCTTATTATTTTATGACGGGTTATAAACTATGCGTTGTCTCATTTCGGTGATCCGATATAATCGAGCATCCATACCGGCCAAATACGGAAATATTCCGGATTTCCATCGCTTTTTGGTTGTTTCTTATCCTTCTTTCGGATCTTCATATACCAGTAATACGGAACAAAACGGAAAAAGTTTCATGATCCTGATCCGGAAGTTATTTGCTCAATGGATCCGGACGATCTTCCCGGAAATAGATCGTCCGGCATCAGGAGGCATAAAAATGTAATAATAGACTCCAACCGCAAGGCGGATGGAACTGAATTTGTATTTTTTGCCGTTGATTAATATCGAATCATGGATCGAACGGCCGCACATATCGTATATTTTGACGCGTGTGCCCGGATCAAGACCGCTCCATTCAATTACGCCATTCGTGATAAAATCGCGGCCGTGTTCGCTTGGTATTAACGCGGTCTTATCCTCGGCTATGCCGGTCGGGATCTCCTTGAAATCCTCGTGGATGATCCAGCCCGGGTTCGTGTTCTGCGACCACTCGTAGGCGCCGATATCCCAGATACCGTTGAACGGCCTCGGGAAGAAATCAAAATCGTGATCCGGCGCTCCGTAGCCTGAAGAACCCGAATCGCGCAAGGCCGATACCGGCCGCGGATAAAGATCGACATCGCCCGGCGTAATGCCCGGATTGATGAATTCAAGCGACGGCGGGTTGCCCAGGATCGAACCGGCGACTTGGGACTGTCCGTAGTGCCGGTTATGGCTGATCAAACCCGGACCGATACCGTTCGGCGCCTGGATCGCGCTCATCCCCAACGAATCCTGATATACGGCGTTGTTGACGCAGACCATGTCCGCGGTCGCGACGTCCCAGTCGTCCAGGCAGAGGCCGGTCGTGGCGCAGGAATAGATCGTGTTGTTCCGGATGAATAGATCTTTCATGCCCCAGCCGCTGTAGTTGCGGACATTGATTCCGTAGCCGCAATTGAAAATGACGTTGTTTTCGATATTGGTCTGCCCCACTGCGAAGATCCCCTCGGGCGCGCTCCAGACCGCGTTCCGGCGCACGATATTGTTGCTGTCTACGATTGACTGGTCGGTTTTGTATAGGACGATGCCGGCCTCGTCGCAGTTGTAGACGACGTTGTCCTGGACCAGGTTCATCCAGGTCCCGCGCTTGAACTGGATCCCTTTGTGCGGATGGCAGTCGTGGATCCAGTTGCGCTCAACCAGACAATGGAATACCGGCGACAGGCCGTCGTGGTTGCCGATGTACAAGCCTTCGCCGACGTCGGTTATGTCGTGGATATGGCAATGGCGGATCGTGAGGAACGTGAAAGACTGGCCGGCCGGGTTGGCGCTGATCCCGACGCCGGTCAGATCGTGGATGTGCAAATCCTCCATCCGAATGTGATCGCTCGTTGTCCTGAATTTGATCCCGTCGATGCCCGAACCGACGTAGGCGTTCGTGATCTCGAATCCCAGCAGTTCGACATAATGGCAGTTATAGATATCGACGACGTTGTCGTAATTGACGCCGTTGATCCGCGCGTTATTGTTCACGGCGCGGATCACGATCCAATCGTTGCCCGCGCCGCTGCGGTCGCTGATATTCCAGTTCAGGTCGTAGCTCCCATCCTGAACCAGAAGCGTGTCGCCCGCCTGGAGCAAATTGGTATAATTCTGGATCTCCGAAGCGGTCGTCGCGAGATAGGTAACGGCTTCGGAATATAAAGGGATCAGGATTAATAATAAAAGCAGTTTTTTCATGACCCACCTCCGCGCGATACCAGTATAAGACGGGACAGATGTTTGTCAAGGGAACCGAATAAGATTTCCGAACCAAACCAGAAATCTTCAGAGCGATGAATATTTATTCAGAGCTCTCCGGACCGCCCGCGCCTTGACATCATATATTATATGGCTATCATTGGGGCAGAATTTATGAACCACTACTTACCCCCGGAAGGAGCGGACCATGAAGATCGGATTTGACAACGAAAAATACCTGCAGGCCCAGACCGCGGCGATCCTGGACCGGGTCGCCAAGTACAGCAACAAACTATATTTGGAATTCGGCGGCAAGTTGATCTTCGACCTTCACGCCGCCCGCGTCCTGCCCGGCTTCAATCCCAACGTCAAGATGCAGCTGCTCCAGCAGTTGAAGGATAAAGCCAATATTTTGCTGTGCATATACGCGGGCGACATCGAGCGGAAAAAGGTCCGCGCCGACTTCGGCATCACCTACGACGCCGACGCCCTGAAGCTGATCGACGACCTGAAGGACTGGGGGCTTAAGGTCACCGCGGTCATCATCACCCGCTTCGACAACCAGCCGTCCGCGACCATTTTCAAGAACAAGCTCGAACGCCGGGGCATGAAAGTCTACACCCATCGTTACACCAAAGGTTACCCGACCGACGTGGATACCGTGGTCAGCGACGAGGGGTACGGCGCGAACGAATACATCGCGACCGATAAATCCCTGGTCGTCGTGACCGGACCCGGACCGGGCAGCGGTAAGCTTGCGACCTGCCTGAGCCAGCTTTACCACGACCACCGCCGGAACCTGAATTCCGGTTACGCCAAGTTCGAAACTTTCCCGATCTGGAACCTGTCCCTCAAGCATCCGGTGAACGCGGCTTACGAAGCCGCGACCGCCGACATCCGCGACTTCAACCAGATCGACCCCTTCCACCTGGAAGCTTACGGAAAAACCGCGGTCAACTACAACCGCGACGTCGAGGTCTTTCCGGTCCTGCGCCGCATCCTGACCAAGATCATGGGCGCTTCGCCCTACCAATCGCCCACGGACATGGGCGTCAACTGCGCCGGGTTCGGCATCGTCGACGACCTGGTTGTCCAGGAAGCGGCCAAGCAGGAGATCATCCGGCGTTTTTTCCGATACAAGTGCGAATACGCGATGGGTTTCGTGGACGCGGAGACCGTGCAGAAGGTGGAACTGCTCATGGAAGAAATGGGAATCAAACCCGAGGCCCGGAAAGTAGTGGCGTCGGCGCGCAAGGCCGCGGCCGAAGCCCAGGAAAAAGGCAAAGGCAACGAAGGCATCTTTTGCGGCGCCGCGATCGAAATGCCGGACGGGACGATCGTCACCGGGAAAAACTCGCCCCAGATGCACGCCGCGTCGAGCCTGATCCTCAACGCGGCCAAGAAGCTCGCGGACATCCCGGACAAGATCCATCTCCTTTCGCCGATCGTGATCGAATCGATCGCGAACCTGGCGCGCCAGATCTTCCGGAAAAGATCCGTGAGCCTCGACCTGGAAGAAACCCTGATCGCCCTGTCGATAAGCGCGACCGCCAACCCGACCGCGCAGATGGCTTTGGAGAAACTGAAGGAATTACAGGGATGCGAGGTTCACACGACGCATATCCCAACCCCGGGGGACGAGGAAGGCCTGCGCAAGCTGGGCGTGAACCTGACTTCAGACCCGAATTTTTCCAGCCACAGCCTGTTCGTGGTGTAAGGGGCAGGCATTAACTTTTTACTTTTACCTTAATACACCTTTAATTTTCCGCTGCCGGTCAATTTTATCGCCGCGGTGCTGCCGACTGAGATCCGGTCGCCGACGATCGCCTGACCCCAGTAGGTCCGGATCGTTTCCGTGCCGGTAAAGGTCACCGGCACGTTACCCGAACCATCATATCTTCCCTTTTTCAGGAACAGCTGGTTTGGATCGGCGGCCTCGACTTCGCTCAGGGTATTGAACGGCGTCTGGATCTTGCCGTCTTCGGTCCCGGTCCAGGCGCTGTCCGCGTAATACCAATTGCTCGGCGACCCGTACGGACACGATTCGAGGATCGTACCTGCGCCGGGCGGCAGGTCGGTTAAGCTATACCAGCCGTTGTCGTACCCGCCCCAGCCGCAGTTGATGTAAAAATACGGCGTGGTCGGCTCCCGGTAACCGCAGGCCAGGACCGAATGGCCGGCGCTGTCGGGAAGTACATAGCCGAGCACGACCGGCAGGCGGCCGACGATGCTGTTCATCATCGGCGTCTCGTGGTCCGAATCCAACCATTCCGTGCCTTTGTAACCGAAATAGGTACTGAGGACGTTCGGCAGATCCTGGATGGGCGCGCCCGAACCGCCGTCTTCGTAGTCGGTTTCCACGCCCACGCCGACGTGATACATGATCCGCGCGACTCCGGAATTGGGCCCGGTCAGGTTGGTGTTCGGCATGGCGCTCCAGTCGTATGACTGGGCCGAGTAATCGACCGAATGACTGTATTGGGTAGAGCCCCAGGTATCGTCGTAGCTGTGGGAACCACTGCCGGTCGCGGGGTAAGCGTGGAACTTAAGTTTTATCGACGTGGCCGTGGCCACGCAGCCGGTCGGTATGTTGGTGTTATCGCCGTTATGCGCGGCCACCGTATCGTTGTAATACGGCATCTGGTCCCACAGGGCTGTGGTCCAGAGCACGTAGGTATCCCGTCCGCCTTTTTCAAAAGTTGCCGCGGAACGGTCCTCGCTGAGCCGCGAGCGCAGGTAGCTCCAGTTCGAATTGACGCCCGGGCTCATATTCGACCAGCGTAAGGCCATGGTTTCGGTGAGTAAGCGCCTTAAAAAATTCCTTTCTGGCTGGTCCCAACGGAATTTCGCGTCGCCGCTGAAGACGAGCACCGGTTCGATCCGGTCGTCGGCCGCGATTATGGCAAAACCCAAAGGCTCGTACTCCACGACGTACGCCCGGACCGCGGCGGGATCGATCGCCTGTTCCAAAAGAAGGCCTTTGTCCGTTATATACCGCACTCGATGTCGGGGGATCTGCGCCAGCCTGTCCAGGCGCTCGTTTTCCGGGATTTTCATGTATCCCGAGTTCAATTCCATCGCGGTCCAGAGGTCGGCCACTGCGGCCGCTTCATTGGGACTGACCGTTGCCGACCAGGCCGCGCTCAGGATCAGGGACAGGATCAGGAAATATTTTATCCGGTTCATGATCCATCTCCTTATTGCAGGCTCACGAGGACCAGGATCTGTCCTTTCTGGCCTTTTTCCAGACGCTCCATGGCCTTGCCGAGGACCGCGCCCTTGGCCCGATCGTAATTCTGCGCCTTCATCGCGTATCCCGGAGTATTCGCCGTGGTGAGCAAGTCGCCCGGTTCCACGGCCGAGGTTGACGCGTCAACATTGCAATACACCCGGCCGGCCAGGGCCACGTTGTGGTCAAAATCACCCGTGCCCAGGCGTACGCCCGAACCCAGACCCTTGCCGCCAGCCACGATCCCGGCGACTTTCGTGTCATAAGCGCGGCTGCTGACCGCCAGCTTACCAGGGCTCTTGGGATCGATGACCAGGACCGTGCCCGGCTTGATCTTGTCGGGTTGGGTCACGTCGAAACCTTCGGCATAATCAAGACCTTCGCCAAGTTCCAGAACCGCGTTACCGGTCGCCTTGCTCTGGATCACGAGGTTACCCCGGAAAATGGCCGCCGTGTCGCTGGTGCCGGCGCGCACCTCGAGCCGAACCGCGGGGCTGGATGTGCCGATGCCCACGTTGCCGGAAACCGCGGAATACATATTGTTTCCGGAAATGGTCCAGCCAAGGGCGGCTGGTGTTCCCCAACTCACCTGGCCGCTGCCGTTGGTAACGAGTGCCTGGCCGTTCGTGCCATCGATCGTCGGGAATTCGTAACCGCCCGATTCCTTGCCGAACCGGATGTGCGGCAGATCGACCATGAAGGTGGAGTCCTGGGTCAGGTTTGAATTGATGCCGAAAAGATAAGAATAATCTCCGGTCGCAAATATTGTATCCGCGTAACCGCCCAGGATCGCGGACCAATCACCGGCATTGTTATTATAGTATCCGCCGGTCACGTTCGAACCGTTACCGCTGGCCGTGTTGCTCCATCCGCCGCCCACCACCGTAAAGTTACCGCTGGCGGTATTACCCACTCCGGCGCCGACCGTCGCATACTCGCCACTGGCCGTGTTGGTATTTCCGCCTCCCACCGTCGCGGTATTACCACTGGCATTGTTGCCCGTTCCGCCACCAATTGTTACGAATTGGTTGCCGGCATTGTTGGCATTTCCACCGCCCACGGTCGCCCGGTCGCCGTTTGCAGTATTGTCTCCACCGCCACCTATTGTCGCAGCGTTTACGCTGGTTTTATTACCATAACCGCCGCCGATCACCGCAGCGTTACCGACCGCGATATTATGATATCCGCCGCCGATCGCGGAATAATCGCTGATCGCGGAATTGGAATCGGCTTCAGTCGCGCTGCCGCCGCCGCTTACCACAGAATAATGACCACGCGCTTTGTTATATCTTCCCCCACCCACGGTCGCGACTGAGCCACCGGCAGTGTTTTGGTATCCCCCACTTACTGTCGCAGTTAATCCGCTGGCCGAGTTGTACACTCCGCCCCCTACGGTCGCATTTGTGCTGGCATTGTTCTGGAATCCGCCGCCCACGGTCGCCATGTAGTAACTAGCAGAGTTTTGCCACCCGCCACCCACCGTCGTATATTGATTGGCCGCTGTATTTTGAATTCCGCCAGCCACGGTTGCGTAGGTGCCACTGGCATTATTACCGGTGCCGCCACCAACTGTAGAATAGGAGTTGCTGGCAGTATTACTGTATCCACCTCCCACGGTGCTGTATTTATAGTTCTGCCCATTAGTTCCGGTTGTGCTGCCGACACCGAGGTTCACATGCGTGCTATCGGCATTGCCGTACATCGTATTGCCGAAACGCGCGATGCCCCACCGGCCGCCTGTCTGCAGCGTCGTATCCGCGCCATCGGTCACGCGATAGCTCCAGTCATTGTCCATCGAAATGTCCGCACCGGGCTGCCAGGTCGTGCCGTTCCACTTGATCACCTGACCGGCTGTGGCTCCCGCCTGGCTGATCTTCGGCATGGTCACCGCGTTATTCTGCAGCATAAAGCTGTCGATCGCATTGACCTGCCCTTCGTTCACGTAGCTGTTGTTCAGGTCGGTCGTGTCCTTGCCCTGCAGTTTGTGGGTATTAGCCGCTACTCTCGCGCTATCAATATAGGTGATCGTGCTCCAGGATAAAACCCCGGATCCGTTGGTCTTCATGACCTGGCCATCCGTGCCCCGGCCGTAAGGAAACTCGTAACCGTTAGCCTCGGTCCCAAACCACACATGCGGCAGGTCGACCATAAACGTCGAATCCTGGGTAAGGTTGCTATTGATACCGAAGAGATACGAATAGCTCCCCGTTGATGTGATCGTATCCGCGTACCCGCTCAGAATCGCGGAGTAAGCACCCGCAGCAAGATTTTCCATACCACCGCTCACCGTCGCTCGGTCCCCGCTGGCAGTATTTCTGTATCCACCACCCACTGTCGCATACATATAGCCGCTGGCAGTATTGTTCTCTCCACCGCCAATTGTCGCCATGTAACCACCGGCAGCGTTGTACTGCCCGCCGCCCACTGTCGCATAGAAACCGGTGCCGCTGGCCGCAGTGTTACCGTATCCGCCCCCAATTGTTCCGCCATCGTCGGTGGCAACGTTATACGCACCGCCAGCTATTGTTGATTGATTGCCGCCGGCATTGTTGTTCGATCCGCCACCAACTGTCGCCTCATAATTGCCGGCAGTGTTATACCATCCACCACTCACCGTCGCTCGGTCTCTGTTGGCAATGTTGTACCCACCACCGCTCACTGTGCAAAACCTATTGTCTTCACCGGATCTCCCGGTTACGCTGCTAAGCCCCAGGTTCACATGCGTGCTGTCGACGTTGCCGTACATCGTGTTGCCGAAACGGGTGATGCCCCAGCGGCCGCCCATTTGGAGCGTCGTGTCCGCGCCATCCGTAACCAGGTAATTCCAATCGTTGTCCATCGAGCTGTCTGCCCCCGGTTGCCAGGCCGTTCCGTTCCATTTGATTACCTGACCGGCCACGGCACCCGCCTGGGCGATCTTAGGCATGGTGACCGCCGCATCCTGGATCATGGCGTTCGCTATGGAATTGACCTGACCTTCGTTCACGTAGCTGTTGTTCAGGTCGGTCGTGTCCTTGCCCTGCAGTTTGTGCGCGTTGGCCGCTACTCTCGCGCTATCAATATAGGTAATCG
>Ga0315279_10002420_pt1 | contig 28070 bp, 12 predicted proteins | sample YL17G06_20_MG_FD_203694 | JGI IMG/M metagenome (GOLD analysis project Ga0315279, IMG submission 203694) | Sediment microbial communities from Yellowstone Lake, YNP, Wyoming, USA - YL17G06_20 | ecosystem: Environmental > Aquatic > Freshwater > Lake > Sediment | place: USA: Wyoming | collected... | reverse complement strand
CTCAACGGTAAAGAGTTGACGAGTTTAGTATCGCCTGCGATTGCCAAATTTCTGATTGATAACAATACAAACGTTATCGAGGAATTGCCGATAGATGAGAAACTTTTCCTTGAGACAGCAGAGAAAATAAATATCATTCTGCACAACGGAGCTATACCAGCCACAGAGCGAGGCAAGGTTATCTCAGCGTTATTGCTGAGTCTCGTTGACGATACGCAGCCAAACTTGGACGCATCACCAACCGTACTAATTGGAGAAATCAATGCCAGAGTAAATGCGGTATTGCAACGAGAAGGCAAGCCAGAGTTCTATGGTTACATAAGAATCTCTCCTCCGACTACTCAAGCAAACCACAAGAAGTTCAAAAATGCGTTGGTTAAAACAATCCAAGAATTAAAGAAGCTGAACATTAGATCAGCGATGAACTCAGGCACGGATATTCTTGGAAACTTCTATGAGGTGTTCCTAAAGTATGGCAATTGGGCAAAAGAAATCGGAATTGTATTGACTCCGAGACACGTTACACATTTTGCAGCGCAAGTACTGGATGTGAATAACAAAGACATCATCTATGATCCGACGTGCGGGACTGGCGGGTTCCTCGTTTCGGTATTCGACTATGTGAAGAAGAAATCGAGTGATGTACAGATAGGGAATTTCAAACAGAATAACATTTTTGGAGTGGAGCAAGAGCCGTCAGTAGTTGCACTTGCAATTGTGAATATGATTTTCAGGGGAGATGGGAAGAATAACATCAAGGAAGCGAATTGTTTCCACGAATGGTTGAACCTGAAAAGAAAAGGAAGCATCAATACGGCGGAATATATCGAAGAAGATTTCAAAGGGAGAATCCCACCTGTTACGAAGGTATTAATGAACCCGCCCTTTGCATTAAAAGAGAAGGATGAACAAGAGCACAAATTTGTGAATCAGGCATTAGCACAAATGCAAACAGGGGGATTGTTGTTTGCGGTGTTGCCATACTCGGAGTTAATTAAAGATGCAAATATAAGCTGGAGACGGGATGAGTTATTGAAGGATAACACGCTCGTTTGCGTCGTGTCGTTCCCCGAAGACCTGTTCTATCCCGTTGCAGACAAACATACGTGCGGGTTGATTGTGAAACGTGGAGTACCGCACGATTACACTAAAGAAGTATTGTGGGTGAAGATTACAGATGATGGATTCATCAAACGGAAGTCTAAGCGAGTGCGGAAAAGCAGTGAAAGCAACGACTTGACAAAAACAGCTGAGACGGTCAAGGGATTCATAAATGGAACGATTGACGAGTTTGATTCGGTGCCAAGATTGATTAAGAAAGCCCCGATTATTGACAAGGACGATGATCTTGAAATCGTTCCAGAGATATACTTGGACAATCGAGACTATTCATTGCGAGACATCAAGAAGCAAATGCAGGGACAACTGAGAGGGATATTGTCTTTCTTGGTGCTCAATGGATATTTCCCGTATGAGAAGATGAACGGATTTGTGAAGCCAGCACAAGGAGGAGAGAAAGGAAAGGTTACATGGAACAACCTGCCAGTTGAGGACTTATTTGAAGTAGAAAGTGGCTACATTGCCAGTTCGTTTGCACTCAAGGAAGAACCAGAGAATGGACACGTTCCGCTATTTAGACCGACCTCGATAATTCATAATTTGATAGCAGGATGGGTAAAGCAAACGAGTGGAATTAAGGAAAAGATTTACAAAGCAAAATCATTGATGGTATCTACCGATGGCGAGGGTAGCCACACATATTCATATGTTACTCCGATCGACTTCATTCCGAACTCAAACACAGCAGTTTTGAAACCAAAGATAGAGATGCCACTTTCATTCTTGCTATTCGTGGCGGTGGCGATCACAAATGAGCGATGGCGTTACTCGTATGGAAGGAAACCAAAGGGAAATAGGTTAAAAAAGTTGATATTAGAAATTCCTGTTGACAAATACGGGAATGTTGATGTGCTGGCATTTGAAGATATGGCAAAATCAATTTCTGAATATTCTATTGTTGAATCCTATTACAAATCAAGGATTAAAGACAAAATTGAATAAGCGCCTTCGCTCGTCCTCAGCTCGGCGCAAAGAAAAAGACTAAGAGGGGCGCTGCAAGAATCCACAGGTCAGGTGCCCTGAGCACCTGACGCCCAGATAGGTCAGAGGTACATGGCGCCTGACCTACACGGTAGGTAGGACAGACATTCCTGTCTGTCTATATCAACACAAAAATAAGTTTTGTAGGTCAAGCATGGCGTAGCCTGCTTGACAAATCCTCTTATTTCCTACCTCCACGCCAGGAAAGCAAAATCACTCGAACTTTGATGGTGAAAGAGATAGGGTGCCTGTATATGGGAGACCGGATACGAGGTCACCCAATGACAGCTTAATCGAATCGCTTATGGTAAAAATACTCTAACCTTTTATAAACAAAATAGTTGAGCCAATTGTGAGTGAAGCTAACCATTTTGGCGGAAAGGATATGCGTATGCACTCATACGAGTTTGATATGAACGGTCTGATTGATACCGACGACGAAAAAGTGGTAGGCTCTGAGTCTTGTAGCAATGTAGGTCGGGCTGGCGTATGCCTGCCCGACAACCGAGCTGAGTTTTCTCGAAGGGAAGAGCCTAACGATTTGAAGCTCGTAGAAATACTAATCGACAAGATCATCAAAAGATTAGAAGAGAACTCCTTTGAGCCAAAAGTCCAGGATGCCTTAAAAGCTATTCAGCTTAAGCAGAAGTTGAGCGAAGCGAAATCCACAGGATTGGTTAAAACTTCTGAGGCCGAAAAAACGTTTTGGCAGGAAATAGACGAGATAAGAAGGTCCGAATTACAGAGGTTAGAGAGTCTGGAAAGCAAAACAGAAAATCTCCAGGCTCAAATCCTAAAGAACCATAATCCGGCTCCAATATGAAGTAAAAAATGGTTTGCTTCCAGTGAAGACCATCACCGACGCTCTTAATCAAGGAAAATCCGAGGAATGCCATCTCACTTACCAGCGGATTGGCAGGCTCCTTTCCACCATGGGATTCCAGAAGGGAAAAGCCGGAAACAATTCCGCCATCCTATGGAACGAAGAAAAGATCGATCAAATGGTGGAAATTTTTTTGTCGGAATAAACACAAGAAAGGCAAGAAAGCCACGAAACACACATGGTCACGCCTCCTATTCCTTTGTGCTGTTTCAACTTAAGAAAGAGAATAAATAACTGAAGAATTTTTTCAAAAACACAAGAAAGGCAAGAAACACAAGAAACGCAACCTGTCAACCCAGCGTTGGTCGGGGGGTCGCTAACCCCCGACCCACCTTGCCTTATCGTTCTGTCTGCAAAATAAGATGCGTATGCACTCATACGAGTTTCTATGTTTATGTGTTTTGGTTTCGGCACTTCGAGTTCGCCTTTCGGTCTGAGCTCAGGGTTGAAGACTCAGTGCCGACCACGTATCGTGGAGCGTCTGTCCGCAGGATCCTTCGGATCGGTTTCGTCTATCCCGCCTTTGGTATGAACCATGCAGTTCATAACTTTGGCGAGGGATCAGGATGCATCCGTATCCGCTCCCTTGGGAGAGGGTAAGGGCATCCTTCCAAACGGGTCTCCGTGAACCAACATGACTGCGTATAAATAAAAAATTAAAAAACCTCATTTTTTTGTTGACAATTAAATTCGGTTTTCGTATATAGACGGGGATGAAGAGAAAGGATGTTTTCTAATTAAAACAGTCAAGGAGGTGAAAGGAAAAAAATTTAAAGGTTCATAAAAACCTGTTTGAAAAAGGAGAGGGGGTGAGAATGGCGGAAGGAAGCTTCGCAACCAAGATCGAGGCAAAAAAGTTTTTCGGTCATCTACCAAAAATAAATAGTCATACAGAATGTTTATTGGTTTGTGATTTTCTAAGGAGTTCTGGAGCTGTCAGATGCATCCCGATTTATCGGGACGAATCCTCCGATCAGAGAGTCTCACCAAGGCGGGATTAGAAGAGGGGTTCTGAGCCTTCAATTAAAGTTTTTTAACGTATTTTGTTATTTTCTTCGGGAGTTTAGGTTAGTGTAGATAAATATTGTTTTTTGAATTTGTGAAGAAAGAGAAAAGTTTTCATTTTTGCAGGAAAAAAACATTTAATAAAAACTCTAAATCATGGGAGCAGTAAAATGAAAAGAAATCTTATATGTTTGTTAATGGGGATACTAATATTGGTTTTCGCCAATTCCTTATGGGCTCAATGTCCTGAGGACACCATTGACCGGGGGTATTGTGATACCTTGCACGTTGTTCCTAGGCCCTACACAGACACCTGTATAACTTATTATTATACGAATAATGGCGACCCTTATACTGAAACGCATTGTATCAATAATCCGGGGGAGAAGTTTCCCTGCTTTTTGTATGTGAATCTTCTGGTGACCCACGATTCAAATACCTTTTGGTGGGGAAGCGCTTCAAAATGGATACAAGACTCGATCGTCAGTTTTGTGATTCCTCTTGGCTGGACTCGCACCAACCCAGCCAAATATTGCAGTTTGTCTACTTATTGGAATGAGAATGTTGTGGATGATGATCCTGAGGCAGAGGGGTATCCCTATCCCAGAAGAATATGGCGTAACTTTCCTCCCTTAGGTGGTGACAGTATCAACTGGATGGGGAAGCTTAAATGGCCAACAGCCATGCTCGTTGACATGTCCAGTGACAGTGTTTTGTATAGTGGCTCATGGATGGTTCCACCGCACGTATTTATAACTCTTATCGGTGCTGGATCGACAAAAAAGAAATGGTCTCAAGAAAGGGACACCCTTCTTGCCACCCTTACCTTCAGGGTTGAGGATGGTATGACCATCTGTATCGATTCCACTTTCTACCCCCCAGCGAGCAATCTTACGTTCACCAGATATGATGCAGTAGGCTACGTGCCCCGAGATAAGATGCCCCTTGGCATTAGGATTAACGGTGACGGGAGTGTGGATACTTGTCAGTGCCCAGGAACCGATGTGAGATGGATCGATGGTTCGACAGAAGAGAGCAAGCCGACCACTTTCAATCTTTCCCAGAACTATCCCAATCCTTTTAACCCGGTCACAAACTTTAAGTTTAGCTTGCCCCAGGCTTCGCATGTAAAAATAGAGATCTTTAATATCCTGGGTCAAAAGGTCAAAACCTTAGTGGATGAAGATATGAAGGCCGGGTCCTTTGTTGTGGACTGGAATGGAAAGGACCAAAGAGGGGTGGAGGCCTCAAGTGGAATATACTTCTATCGAATCGTAGCCGGCGATTTCTCTTCCGTTAAGAGAATGGTCCTTTTGAAATAACGATCATCGATTGGCTGAAACCCATTAGGGTGAACCCCAAAAAATCCCCTCCCATTCTTTGGGAGGGGATTTTTTTTATAAATATTGCGCTATAACCCTTCCCTATTGTTGAGATTTCCTACATTTCAGGTTCTCTATCAAACCTAAAAGATTTCCATATTGAATAACTATATTGATAACACTATGTAAGACAAATAAATAGATTGATCTGAGCGGTAAACTCGATAAGCCTTTAGTGACCCAAACTTCGTTGTTCCTTTAACTTATTGATAACGAGGAAGTTAAACGAACTAAAATAAGATAAATCTTCCTTGTGTAAAATTCTTGCTAAATTTATATATTTTTTGTTGACAAAACGTAGTTTCGAATGTAAAATAGAAAGATGTTTTTAGTCTTATGGAGTTTAGAAATCAAGGAGCATTTCCTTTTGGATTGGCGTAAGATAGCAAGAGGTGTTCCAGTCTTTCTTAAGACACGGTTCGACAAGTTTATCCTGAGCCTGTTCGCTACGCTCAGGGTGAACTCCGTCGAAGGATAAAGTCGAAGGACAGAATTCATGCAAAATTCTATCCCTTTCTTAAAGGAAACAGTATGTTGAAGATAGCAAACAATAAATTTGTTATCGGCAAAGAGGAGTATTATCCTCAATCGGCAGAGATGCATTATTTTAGGGTTAGCAAGAAATATTGGTCCATCTGTTTTGAACGAATAAAGAAGGCGGGATTTAGGATCATTTCTACTTGTGTGCCTTGGAATTTACATGAAAGCTCAATTGGTGAATTCGATTTTTTCGGAACAACCGATCATGCCAGGGATTTGGTGGTTTTCTTAGAACTGGCCCGGGAGTTTGGTTTCAAGGTTATCCTGCGTCCAGGACCTTTCATCGATTCCGAGTGGAAAAACGGAGGGTATCCTGATTTTCTTTACAACGATCCTGAGATCTTAGCTAAGAATTCAAATGGTGAACCGGTCAAAAGAGAAAATCATGCCGGCGTAGAAAGCGGTTATCTCTTTTCTTTGCTCCATCCTCAATTCTTGAGCCATGTTAAAAGATATTTCAATGCGCTCTCAGAGATTATAAAAAATTATGTTTATCCTAAAGGTCCTGTGATCTTAGTGGAATTGGACAATGGGGTTTTTAGGGACCATCAGGACGTTTCTGGAAACAACTTGAATCCCTTTGAACTAGACTACAACGACTACACCATCCACTCGATCTTTCCTCAATTTTTAAAAGAGAAATACGGGGAAGTAAAAAGACTAAATAAACTCTATGGGGAAAAACATGCCAGCTTTGAAGAGGTAGAGCCACCCAAGAGTTTGAAAATTTCTCAGCCAAAAAATCTGATCAAATATTTCGACTGGGTCATATTTAAAGAGAAGACATTAGCAGACTTTGTCTTGAAGTTAAAAGAGTTGTTCTTGTCTTTTGATGTTTCACCCATATTTTCGGTCAATCTTTCCTATTCTCCTAATTTTTCACTTCCTTTCAATTGGCAGATGGTGGACTCGGATGAGGTTTTTTGCGGGATAAATATCCTCTGGCAAAGAGATTATGTCGAGCTGGTTCGGCACTTACGTTATTTTGCCACCTGCTGTCGGTTTCCTTGGTCTTCCGAGTTGATGCTTGGCGGTTGGGCAGATCTGCCCAAAGACGGGGAAAGGTATTTCCCCGTGACCCCTCAAAAAGTCAAATTCTTATTGGTATCGTCCCTAGCCTCAGGGATCAAGGGTTTTAATCACTATATGTTTGTGGAAAGAGATCATTGGTATGACTCACCTTTGGCAAATGATGGAACCGTTCGCCCAAATTTTGAATTGATCAAAAAATTCAATGAGTTGCCCGAAAGAATTGAATTGGAAAATCTGGAGCCTCTGTCGGAAATCGGTCTGGTAAATTATAGACCTTATCTTTGGTTTTCATATTTAAAGGGAAAAGGAGAGCCTCAAAAGAAGGAAAAACTATTTTCTTATCTCCCTTTATTGTTAGAGAAAACCCACAAAGAATTAAGCCGGGATCTGATTAATCTTAAGCTTCCTTTCGGAATACCCGACCTTTGGAGTAAAGCAGGTTTGGGGGAGTTCGGGGTCCTCTTTGTCCCCTCCAGTGAATATATGGATGCGGAAAGTCAGAATCTTTTAATTAAACTGGCTAAAGAGGGCAAGACTCTAATCCTCTTCGGACTTTTGCCCAAGTATGATCTGAGAATGAAAAATTGTGAGCTTTTAGCTAAAGCTATAAACCTTAAAACCAAGGAACTATACCAGACCGGACATTCGCCATGCGTGGGAGTAGTGGAGGGTTTAGATTCTGAGTTCACCACTTTTATTTATGGTTATATTAAAGGTTCAAAGAACTCTCAAGTTTTGGCGACCTATGAGGGCAGGCCCGTGGGGAGAGTTTCAAAGATAGGGAAAGGTCATATTTACCTCTTCACCTTCGACATCTCAACTCGATTGCAGCATAATAAACTCTTCTTCTTGGAAGAGGTGTTAAAAAGATGCGGGATACAGAGTCAAGTGTTTTGTGACCATCCCTCAGTGGATGTGGTGGTACAGAAGAATGAGCGACATACCATCCTTTACTTGATTTTTCCCCCTGAAAGTTCTTCTTCAGATCCAGGCGGTCCAGACGCCTCATCCGAAGTGCCCACAAGAAAAGATAAGAAGAAATTGATTCTGAAAACAGAGCCTCGCAAACTCGGGGTAAAAGGAGAAAAAATCCGCTTAGTTGATCTTTTGGGCAATGAGGTGATAAGAACCACATCGGAGGAGTTAAAACGAGGAATCGTAATAGAAATGGCTCCTCTGGACAGCAGAATGTATCTGATGGAAGGGAAGTAGTCAACGGATTAAACGGATAGGGAAGGCAGGTGGTTAGCCCGGATTTTAGATCCAGTATCTTGTTTTTTTTGAGTTTTATTATGAAGTCAGGAATACTCCCCGCCGTTATATTCTTAGTAATCCTTGGATGTTCAACTAATGAATTCCAACATGAAGGTGAAAAACAGGAAACAAGATCGAAACAGGAAAAGATCCACCTTTTAGCCATTGATAAGGTAGATCCGACTCTTCTTGAAAAATTGAGAACCAATTTGGAGAAGATATTTGTACAAAAGATCAAAGTTAGTCAAACCTCATTGGATTTGGAATTTGCTTATAATCTTGAAAGAAAACAATATTATTCGTCGGCTATTTTAGAAAAGCTTCAAATTATGGGCTCTGGGACCGGGGAAAGGATATTGGGGCTTATCGACATTGATCTTTATGTCCCTGATCTGAATTTCGTCTTTGGAGAAGCAGACGTAGTAGAAAAGACGGCGGTGATCTCCACAAAAAGATTGAGACAGGAGTATTATGGTTTGCCGAAAGATGAAGAGTTACTTTTGGATAGAACCTTAAAAGAGTCGGTGCATGAGCTTGGTCACACCTATGGCCTTGGACATTGTTCAGATAAGAATTGCGTGATGTATTTTTCTAATAGCCTACAGGATACAGATTTTAAATCCTCCTCATTTTGTGAAAGCTGTAAAAGGAAGCTAATGTTAGCTATAAGGTCAGAAGGTTAGAAAGTCTGGAGGTTTGAAGGTTGTGTGGTTTTTAAACTTTTTGACCTTCAAACTTGAAAAATAAAAACTTTTTGCAAGATTTTGCGTATAAGTATATGATAGGTAAGCATGATAGGGAAGAATTTACGTAAGATGTTGTTGTATAATGTGATAGCTAATTGTAAGGGTTAGATTTTTAGAGGTAGCACCTTAGTAGTGCATATCAGAGGTGACTTTTAATGTTAGATAGAGCAAGTCTAATATTCCGTGGCAGAAGCGAGAAAACCAAGAAAAGACAACAGACCGATATTTTGCTCAAAAAAGCCTTGAAGGGAAACAGGCAAGCTAAACTTAAGCTTTGCAAAGAGTTCGGGATAAAGCTTTATTCTTCCGATGAGGTTGAGAAGTATGTGCAAGAGAGGGTGACCAGGGAATACACTTCCGACGGAAAAAGCACAAATAACGGACCAACTTTACTAACCCTAAAAAGAGAAGGCAGAGGTCTATCCAAAAATGGTAATGAATCCCAGCTTCGGCGGGATCGAACCACCATTCGACAGGCTCATGGTGGTGAGCAAAGCCGAACCACGGGCGCACCACCTCGAGTGAAGTCAAGGGAGAAAACAAAACATCTGGTCAAGAAAGTCTAAACCTGCGAAAACCAGAAATATTATAAGATTAAAGTCCCCCCCTTTAGGCGGGGGACTTTTTTATTTGCTTCCCGTGGTGTTCTTTCCTTCGACAGGCTCAGGACGGTGAGCTTGTCGAACCATGAATCGAACCGCTACAATTGTGATAGTAGAGTTATGATGATTTTGTTGTCTCACCCAGTATGGTGTCAGAACGGGGTTCTGACACCATACTGGGAGCAGAGGGGGCAGGGGTGAGGGTTCATCCTGATCCCGCCCTTTTAGCGGGAGAAGGGCACCCCTGACCAACGAGCTAAATAATCCCCCTTTAATAAAGGGGGAATTTTGGATAATCACCTTTTAGTTTCCCTTTAAAAAAAGGGGGAATTAGGGGAATTCTAAAAAATGGCTTTCACCAAGATTTACCTGAATCATAAAAAAACAGCCGAGCCTCAAAAATTGAAGCTCGGCTGTCCTTCTTTTGCGCCCCTGATAAGAAGACTCGGCTGTACTTCTTTTCCGCCGAGGACGAATCCTTCGGGCGCTTCTATCTCCGTCTCAGTCTAACTTCTCAGTCTTCGTTTTTAGTCCATCTTCTCTCCCGTGAAGCTTTAGAGTCCGAATCCTGAGCAATCAGGTGGTGGGCTGCCCGCTACGAACAGATAGTTGATCAGATAGACCACGTCGTTGACGTCCACTTTGTTATCACCGTTGGCATCGGCACGGTTCATAGGCCAAGGCGGCGCTGGACTGCCCGCTACGAACAGATAGTTGATCAGATAGACCACGTCGTTGACGTCCGCTTTCCCGTCATTGTTGGCGTCTCCGCAGATCGGGAAAATCTTGGAGAATACACCGGCTGAAGTCAGCTCGGGTATGAGGGTTCCTCTGGTGGCGATTATATGCGTCTTCAAGTCATCCAAGCCCGTGCGAATGAGAGCTTCGATCAGGATGAATTCTCCCTGCCAGGTTGTGTCGTTGGGGTTAGTTGATACTGGAATCTTACCCGCGGTCAATACAACACTGCGGTCGATCACCGAATCAGGATTATCCACAACGGTCGCCGGATTTAAAGGAGTAGTTGCCAACCGGTATAGCTGACTATCCTGCCAGCCCCAGCCACTATTTGGATAGAGATACTCGGAGTTCCGCACGTCTTTACAACCCCAAGGCGTCACTATTGCTCCCGAAGTATTGGTCAAAGCCAGTCCCACGTAATAGTTCAGATATTCAGGGTGTGAGACCCCCTTGCTAAACCCACTCTGCCATACTATCTTGTTGACATTGTCCCATCCAGCCGCATTGCAACCACTCTGGGCCTCCCCGCCCATGGCATGACAGCCGGTATCAAAAGGAGCATCAACGTCAGCAAACACGCCGTAATAGATATCCGGATGTCCGGTATACGAACCCGGGCTGGGCCACCACGCAGGATAACGATTCCAGTTTATCCAGACATGTTTGATCACCTGTTCCTTCTTCCACTCCGGACAGGTATGACCAGGCCTATCATGGAAGAGTATGATCTGCTTGTTGATAGTGACCCAATAATATACGGGATATGCAGGTATAAGTGGGGGATACCAGATATAGGTCTTCGTAACATAGACTTTCTGGATATTGCAGTCGGGTTCGGCGGGGAGATAATCCTGAACAGTCTTGATGGTATCCCTGGCTCCGGTTCTGGTATCTCTATAATCCTGCCTGCCAACTATGGGAGTACTGCCCGACATGAAAGCCGCAATCACGCCGGCGGTGAAGATGACCTGGTTACTATCCTTGGTCAATCTCTTGTCCCATACCATCTCCTCGGTGTTGGCACAGACCCACAGACTGCATACGCCGTTGTCTTTTTCGAGTTTAGTGGCGTCATCACGCATGCACTCATAATAGTCATTACTGCACACCGCAAACAGAGGCATGTTAATAGTCTTTTGATCCACCGTGTTCTTACATGTCGTAATGGTTACGTAGGTCTCGATTAAGGCCTGACCCGAGCAGAATATGGTGACCTCCACTGGTATAGTTTGAGCCGGCGCAAGATTGCCGGAGGGGTTGAGCGTCACTTGAACTCTCGCATCCCCGGTGGTGACTTCGTAATTTCCAGATTTGTTATAAATGCCCTTAAGCTGGAACGAGATGATCCTGGAGCCGGTTGGCGGAATCTTGAGCGGAGGCGTGGTCCAGGATGGAGGATCCTGGTTGATGAAAGTTGCTCCGCAGTGAGCTGAAGCCGGTAACTGTTGAACATGCATATACATCATGGGATTGAGGGTCCAAGCTGATCCTGCCTCCTGAATTATTCCACCCGCATCCTTGTCGCACACATACTCGATGTGCAAATCCCCATCATACATGTTCACCGCTAAAGAGGACCAGTGCTCGCTCAAACAGTCACTCGAATCACAATCAGGAGTCTTGGTGCCGGTCAGATTAAAGCCGGGAGTCCAGGTTCGTCCAGAGTCACTGGAAGCGGCGGCATAAATGTCTCCATTGCTCCATTCTGCCAGAGACACATCTCCGGAATCAAACTGGGTCCAGGTGCAGAAAAGATAGGTCGAATCACCTCCACCATGATAGATGGGATCCTTGGCTGAGATGCTCATCTTAGAGATATTTCTATTCCAGGCGCCAGGGTTAGTTCCACCCCAATAACCGGGGGCGACCATAGAGGTTCCGGTAGCCTGGCTCCAGTGCATAAGATTGGCGTCCCTAACACTAATCGTACCGGCAACTGAATCATACCAGGCCGCAGTCCAAGCGACGTGCAGGTTGTCCTCGTAGTCATAGCAAGCCGCCACATCCGTATAAGCACGCTCCATATCGGTGGTTGCGTAGTTGGTGACGTAATGAAGCAGTCCATTGGCTAAAGTAGGAGGCCACTGCCCGCCGTATTGAGGAAACCACTTGATCCCGTTGCTATCGCTTTCAGTATAACAAACATCGTTGTTATACTGACCGGTGCCGGTTTCCCTCTTGTTGGTCCAAACAAGAGCTACCTTTTTGGAGACCGGAGAGGTGACAGCAACTACGGATATGGTGTTGGTATATTGACCCGACATTCCTGGAACTTCACCAAACCAGGCGATCCACTTATTGGGGACCTTGACGTTAGCTGGGCATTTAATCGGAGAAGCTACATTAGGCTGTCCAAGGGGCATCTCACAGTACAAAGTGTCACCCGGTATCAAATAGCAGCGGGTATAACCTATTTCCTGATTACCACCCGAGCTTATTCCGTGCGTGCCCACAATATGAAAATAATCTCTGTTCTCGGTAGCATCATATACTATGGTCATCTTGGGCCACATTGCGTTTGGTGTTGCGGCTCCCCCCAAGCTATCCGGAATATCATACTTTTTAGCAAATGTGTTGCCGTTGGAACATGCCTGACCTGGGTCTCCTACTGCCAAAGTGGTGTACCAGGGCATCAGAGAACCAGCCTTATGATAAATAACCGCCTCCCGAGCATCATGCATCGCCGAAATGTTCGTATATCCTGCGTTGATGTTAGTGCCTCCATCTACATTCTTGACGCCACACCAGGCACCCACGGCATTCTTGCAGTTGTAGCCGACATACCTGCCAGAGGGGGGATAAAAGGGTGTTTGAAGGCGCATGAAAGCCATCTCCCTCTGACCGCCCGGACCAACCGCAATCATCCGACCCATGGAGCCGTTCTTCTGATAATCATACCAGGTCTGACCCCATTCATCGTGTTGTATAATCACAACCAATGGATCTGGATGGATGGCAAAACAATCAGAGGCTTTGCCTCCTTCATAAACCACAGGTGTAGGTCCAAAAGAAGGCAGAGCCTCACTTCCGTCCACCGTAGGATAAACAACGGAAGCTTTTTCAAGTGATGTGGACGGTTTCTTTGCGGCTGAGGCTCCCCCGGCAAATACGAACAGAGCAAAGAAAGAGAGGAGAAATACAACTAATAGAATTCTTTTTCCCATTTTTTACTCCTTTCAAGTAAATTAGGAAATTGAACAAAGGTTATAAAAGAATTAGCACTCAAGCCCCATAACAGATTAGTCTTCTGCCCTTTTTTTAGGCGAACCCACCTCCTTTCTTAAACTTTCTTGAGGCCGCCAGACTCCTTGAGGATAAACCCCTGATCTGGCAGAATGAAATCTCCCAGCAGGCGCCAGAAAACGGAAGCCCATCCGGGACAGGGGTTATGAAACCTCATGAAATCGGCGTTGAACCTCAAAAATACAAACTCGTCTTTTTACCTTAAAAGGTCTTCTTTCACCCCCTTCCAGTCCCAACATCCCCCGCCAAAGGTGGGGGAGGGAAAATCTAAAGGTTGATTTAACATAATGATTTATAAGACGTTTGAATTTCTCTGCCCAACGGGAGATTAGACTTTGTCTCTGCCCAACTTGGAGACATTTCCCCCCCTCAAAAAGAAACCAAAGCCAAAAACTTAAATAAGAGAAGAAACTGCTAACTTTATGCTATTCGTCTTTGACTCTAAAGCTACTAACCATGTAACCATTATATAATAAACACACAAATTTCATTTTGTCAAGTATTTTTTTCAATCTTTATATTTTTTTTCTTTTTTTGTGGTTTAATCGAGTTTGCCAAAAAGACTGGTTTTATCCAAAGGGGAACTCGTTTGGGATTGAATTAATTTTCAGTTATGATCGCGACCAAATTGATAAAATCCGACATGCTTGCCTGTATTCCATCTCGGGTCACATCTGAGTTGGCTTTCTGTCGTGGCGTAAGTCCTTGTCTCCCAGCAAGAAAGTTTATGAAAAATATGGCATCCGCAATAGTATTGGGGTAGCCATCATCGTTTACATCTCCATATAACGGATGTCTTATGAAAACGCTTCCATCGTTCAATTCCAAATCCGGCTCCTCTATGAAACTGCTATCCGGGGCTATCAATCTGTTATCAGGATAAGAGGTTTTGGGGTCATCTGAAAACTCCACCGGCGCCTTTATGTCGACCAAAAGATCCTGAGAAGTAATCCTTACCGAAATATACCCCAAAGTATCGCTCCCTGGAGGGAGAGGAGAAAGATAGGTTGAATCCGAATCATGTCTTCTGGCTATAATCCTCACTTCACCCGGCAAGGAAAAATCATAATTAAAGAGCTGAAACCGGCAAATTGGCTCTACCCCGGTGGCAGTCAAGAGTTCTGGATTAAATTTCACGAACACATCAAATCCAGCCACTGAATCCAGTTTGGCCAAAACCAAATAAAGGCACACATCACCTTCTCCGGGATTAGCTGAAACACTTTGACTTATCCGTAGCGAATAGTCCGCCTGAGCAAAGGTCACAGAGCTTGCTCCCCACAGGTTCAAAATCCCCAAGAATAATATCGTCAAAAACCATCTACACTTAAACATTTTTGGTTCTCCAAATTCTGGATCCATGGGACAGGATTCAGCATAAATAAAGGAAAAACCTTATCCGAATTCTGGATTAACAGGATTGATCAAAGATTTTGATTACATTTCTTTTTGCTTCACTTGTTTCTGCGATCATATCTTACCCGGGGGAGGCGGACCTCCCTGGAAAAGATAATTTATTAAATAAACTACATCAGAAATATTTACGAACCCATCGTCGTTAGCATCTCCGGCTGGCAGAGGAGCTGGGGGAGGGCCTCCAATGAACAGATAGTTTATCAGATATACTACGTCTGACCCATTGACGAATCCATCTCCGTTGGCATCACCGCGAATAAAGCTAACGACTCGCATAGCCACGATCTCGCTATCGGCTAAGAAACCATCGGAGGCAATGAAGGTGACATGATATACCGAATCCCTCTGAGTGCTGTCCGGGTAAAACCTGAACAAACCTCCTCCATTTCCACTATCGTGAAAATCCGAATTAGTGGGCAGGGGAATGGCGCTTAAGGTGAGGCTGGGACCGTCTGGATCCGTGGCTCGGGGATGTAATTTCAGGGTATCACCTACGCACACCACCGTGCTGTCGATTAAGGGAGCCAAGACCGGAGGCTGGTTGCCCACCTCGATTACGGTTATCTGAACAAATTCGCTGTCGGCCTTTTCCTTGGTGGCGATGAAGGTGACCCCATATACCCCCGATTGGGCGTAGGAGGGCGTGAATACAAATCCCCCTATTCCACCCCCACTATCTTTAAATGTGGCGTTGGTAGGCAAATTAATGGCTTTTAAAGTAGGAGGTCCCACTGGATGGGTAGCTACGACCCTGATCCTTAAAGTTTGCCCCTCTGTAATGCTGGTATCGTTTATAGGCTCGATCACCGGAGCCACTGGCACATTATATACCCAGATTGAACGGCCTGTTGTGGTATCATCCCATACCGTATCCTGAGGATATGCTCCATCCACCACATATGGATAAACTTTGTAAATTGCAGGAGGAAAGTCACCTTGAGTATAGTCTGGACGGAAGACGAATACTCCTGTTCCATTTCCACTATCCACAAAGGTAGCATTGTTAGGAAGTGATTTGACGTGGACTGAGGGAATAACGCTGTCCGGATCGATCCCAATAACTAAAAACGTGACGCTGTCCCCTTCATTCACTTGGAATGTGGTCAAATTCGGTTCGATGGAGATCTGGGGATGCTGATTCACATCAATCACCGTGATTTTAACCACCTCTGAGTCTATCAGAAGTGTATCCACCGAATCTATAGCTTCAAAAACAACGTAGTAAACGCTATCTGCATAGTAGTCGGGATGGTAACCAAAGCCTCCGGTTCCGTTTCCGTTATCTTGAAAAATGGCACCGGGTGGCATATTGCTTGCCTTTAACCTGGGGATGGTGCTATCCGCATCTGAAGCCCTTACCGCGAAGTTCAACCATTGTGTCTCCTGCACCGTCATGGGACCTATGGAGTCAAGAATCGGAGTCTGATTGCCGGCAGCTATCACCGTGATCTCTACCACCTCGCTGTCAGCCAGACCTATGCTGTCTCTGGCAATGAAAGTAACATAATATGTGTCCGCCTGAAAATATAACGGATGGAACTCAAATACTCCCCTACCGTTTCCGCTATCTACTAAAGAAGCCCCGATAGGTAAAGTCAAAGTATCCACCCATAGTTGCGGAATGGTGCTATCCGGGTCGACTGCACCGACCATAAAAATTAGGGTATCTCCTTCGGTCAGGCTCTTAGGACCGATGGAATCCAAAATAGGACGTTGGTTCCCTGCTTCTATGACTTGTATGAGCACTTCCTCATAATCATACAAATCACCGTCGCTGGCATAGAATGTTACCTCATATAAACCTGACTGCTGGTAATCCGGAGTGAAGGTGAAGCTGCCAGAACCATTCCCTGAATCGACAAAGGTAACATTCCGAGGTCGGGGCAAACTGGTATAAAGGAATGGATTATTACCGTCGGGATCTGTGGCATGTATCCTGAATTTCAAGGTATCTCCTTCTCTAACCGATTTGAAACCACCAATAGGATCTAAAACCGGTGGACGATTAGCTCCTGGCGTCACCGTGATTATCACTCTTTCGAAGTCGCTCATGGGTGGAGTCCCCTCGTCGGTGCAGAAAAAGGTCACGGTATCCACTCCTACTTGGGAATAATCGGGGGTAAAGGTAAATCCTGCAACACCACCCCCACTATCATGGAAAGTAGAATTCTCTGGCAAACCAATGGTACTCATATCTAGTGGACCACCATCTGGATCCGTCGGATCACGCCCCACCACTCGAATATTCAAAGTGCTCCCGGCTTGCACGTTTTTGGGTCCAATTGAATCAATTACTGGAGGTTGATTGACATCTACTATGGTTATGGCCACTTTCTCAAAATCAGACAAAAGTGGTGGAAAACTCATATCAATAGCGGTAAAGGTTACAGTGCATCGGCCAGCTTGATAAAATGTGGGCTTGAACCTGAAAAGCCCATGTCCATTTCCGCTATCTCTAAATGTTGCATTTGTAGGTAAATTACTTGCAGCCAGCACTGGAATAGTTCCATCTGAATCGGAAGCAGTCACAACAAATTTTAAGCTGTCACCTTCCAGCACGGTTTTGGGACCTATGGAATCCAATACCGGCGGTCGATTTCGCCATTGCGTGACGGTTATAGCCACTATTTCGCTGTCGGCTAACACTCTGTCTGAGGCAATAAAAGTCACATTATAAATGCCTGCCTGAGTGGTATCGGGTGCAAAGGTGAATGCGCCTCTCCCATTTCCACTATCCAAGAAAGAGGCATGGGTGGGAAGATTTATAGCATTCAAAACTAAGCTGTCTCCATCCGGATCAGAAGCGCTCACCCTGAAACGCAATGTATCTTTTTCTGCTATAGTCTTTGGACCTATAGATGAAAGCACCGGAGCCCGGTTAACATTGTTGACCGTAATCTGAACCACCTCACTGTCCACCCCTCCTAAAGTATCTGCCACCTTGAAGGTAACATTATATATCCCGGATTGGGTGAAATCCGGAGTGAAGGTAAATGATCCTGAACCATTACCACTGTCGCTAAAGGAGGAATTAGTAGGCCGATTCAAGGCGGTCAAAATCAAAGAGTCCAAATCCGCATCCGTGGCATGTACCCGGAAAGTTAGATTAGAACCCTCATCTACACTCTTGGGTCCAATAGAATCCAATGCCGGCGCCCGATTAACATTATTTACGGTTATCTGCACTATCTCACTATCTGCAGACCCCACTGTGTCTGTGGCGATAAAGGTCACATTATAGATTCCGGCTTGAGTATAATCCGGACTGAAACTAAATGAACCTGTTCCATTGCCACTATCCGTAAAGGTCGCATTGAGCGGTATATCGGTAGCACTTAAGACTATACTATCACCATCTGCATCTGTGCCATGTATCCGGAAGGTTAAATTAGAACCCTCATCCACATTCTTGGGTCCAATCGAGTCCAGGACCGGAGCTCGATTAACGTTATTAACTGTTATAACTACTACTTCACTATCAGCCAAACCCAAGGTGTCTGTGGCGATAAAGGTGACATTATAGATTCCGGCCTGGATATAATCCGGATCAAAGCTAAACGACCCTGCCCCATTGCCTGAATCTATAAAAGTGGCATTTACGGGGACATTCAAAGTGTCCATAATGATCGAATCTAAATCCGCATCCGTGGCATGGATCCTGAAGCTTAATGTGTCACCCTCCGTCACACTCTTGGGCCCAATAGAATCTAATGCCGGTGCCCGGTTCACATTATTCACGGTTATCTGCACTATCTCACTATCTGCAGACCCCAGGGTGTCTGTGGCGATAAAGGTGACATTATAGATTCCGGCTTGAGTATAATCTGGGCTGAAACTAAACGACCCTGCTTGATTGCCTGAATCGGTGAATGATGAATTGTCTGGCAGGTCAGTCGCTGTCAATACCAAAGAGTCTAAATCCGCATCTGTGGCATGCACCCGGAAGGTTAAATTAGAACCTTCATCCACACTCTTGGGCCCAATAGAATCTAATGCCGGTGCCCGGTTCACACTATTTACGGTTATCTGCACTACCTCACTATCTGCAGTCCCTAAGGTGTCTGTGGCGATAAAGGTGACATTATAGATTCCTGCCTGGGTGTAATCCGGATTGAAACTAAACGAACCGGCTCCATTGCCTGAATCGGTAAATGATGAATTGGCTGGCAGGTCAGTCGCTGTCAATACCAAAGAGTCTCCATCTGCATCTGTGGCATGCACCCGGAAGGTTAAATTAGAACCCTCATCCACATTCTTGGGTCCAATAGAATCCAATGCCGGCGCTCGATTAACATTATTTACGGTTATCTGCACTACCTCACTATCAGCCAGCCCCAAGGTATCTGTGGCGATAAAGGTCACATTATAGATTCCAGCCTGGGTATAATCTGGATTGAAATTAAACGACCCTGCCCCATTGCCTGAATCGGTAAACGATGAATTGGCTGGCAGATTGGTCGCTGTCAATACCAAAGAGTCTAAATCCGCATCTGTGGCATGCACCCGGAAGGTTAAATTAGAACCCTCATCCACACTCTTGGGTCCAATAGAATCCAATGCTGGCGCACGGTTAGCGCCGCTGACTGTAATCTGAACCACTTCACTGTCCACCCCGCCTAAAGTATCAGAAGCTCTGAAGGTAACATTATATATCCCGGATTGGGTGAAATCCGGAGTGAAAACAAACGATCCGGCTCCATTACCTGAATCTATAAAGGTAGCATTTAAGGGAACATTCAAAGTATCCAGAATGATCGAATTTAAATCCGCATCCGTGGCATGGATCCTGAACTTCAAAGTATCCCCTTCATCCACACTCTTGGGTCCAATAGAATCTAATGCTGGCGCCCAGTTAACATTATTCACGGTTATCTGCACTACCTCACTATCTGCAGAACCTACGGTGTCTGTGGCAATAAAGGTCACATTATAGATTCCGGCTTGGGTATAATCCGGATTGAAACTAAACGAACCTGCTCCATTGCCTGAATCGGTAAACGATGAATTGGCTGGCAGATTGGTCGCTGTCAATACCAAAGAGTCTAAATCTACATCTGTGGCATGTATCCTGAAAGTTAAATTAGAACCTTCATCCACACTCTTGGGTCCAATAGAATCCAATGCCGGAGCCCGATTAACATTATTCACGGTTATCTGCACTACCTCACTGTCAGCCAGACCCACGGTGTCTGTGGCAATAAAGGTCACATTATAGATTCCAGCCTGGGTATAATCTGGATTGAAATTAAATGAACCTGCTCCATTACCACTGTCTGTAAAAGTTGCATTGGTGGGAACATTCAACCCACTCAAAACCAAACTGTCACCATTTATATCTGTGGCATGCACCCTAAAACTCAGCACTTGCCCCTCGTTTACGCTCTTGGGCCCGATAGAGTCTAACACCGGTGCATTATTCACATTATTAACCGTTATAACCACTACCTCACTATCAGCCAGACCCACAGTGTCTGTAGAGATAAAGGTCACATTATAGATTCCGGCCTGGGTGTAATCCGGATTGAAAGTAAACGAACCTGCTCCATTGCCACTATCTGTAAAAGTAGCATTAGTGGGAACATTCAACCCACTCAAAACCAAACTATCACCATTTATATCTGCAGCATGCACTCTAAAACTCAACACTTGCCCCTCATTTACACTCTTGGGCCCGATAGAGTCTAACACCGGTGCATTATTCACATTGTTAACCGTTATAGCCACTACCTCACTATCAGCCCGACCCGTGGTGTCTGTGGCGATGAAATTAACATAATAAGTGCCTGCTTGGGTATAATTCGGGGTAAAGGTAAACGACCCGGCACCATTGCCACTGTCGATAAAAGAGGAATTAGTAGGCCGATTCAAGGCGGTCAAAATCAAAGAGTCTAAATCTGGATCCGTGGCATGGATCCTAAAGCTTAAAGTGCTTCCCTCATTTACGCTCTTGGGTCCAATCGAATCCAAAACTGGAGCGCCGGTATACAACTCTTCAGATAAAGTGATAAGCCTGGCATCTTTTATAAACACAGGTTCTGTGCCGCTGGTGCTCTTGGTGAAATCTAATCCCAAACTCTTTTGTGTAGTGTCCCAACTGAAAACTCTAAAGCCAATATGCGGAACATAATCAGTGCTGTCATTCAGCACGTCGAAGAATTTGTTCTGCTCTACTCCGTTCTCGGTCCATCTATGTTCTGGAATAACCGATGTATCCGGTATTGATCTTAAAAGGGAATGGCACAATACCAAATAGGATCCGGCATTTTTAGGGGTATGAAGAAGTGTCACCCGATTTACCCAGTTGTCACTTCCATTGGTGGTGGTATCCTCGTCGGTTTGTTCTGTTTGACTAAAATCATTAAACGTTTTGGTCAGTCTGATCACCGAAATTCGAGGCTTGGTGATATCCGTAGCGGCGTCTTCATCCGAACGAGCCTGAAGCCTTATGGTATGGCTGGTGGCATTTAGATTTACCACTCTGGTAGATAGATATCCTATTTTATCGGAGACGTCTTTTCCCTCCATTGTAACCAGATCCCAGGTGCTTGCTCCGTCTAGGGCAATTCTTGCTTCTCCACTGGCAGTGGTGGAATTTGGCTTCAACCCTAAAGAGCCGATAATCAGATAATCCCCAGCCGTGGCCGGTGTTATGGTGACCGTAGCCACACTAGACCAACTGGTCCCCAGATTGATCACGCCCAAATTAGTTCCTGTATTATATTCAATTCCAGAGAGAGGAATCAAAAGAATGCGGGCTCTTTTTATTCTGGTGGCAAAGCTTGAATTGTTGGTACTATATTGAATTTTGATGCTATCTCCTGCCGCCAAATCAAGGATTGAATGGACGGCGAAGGTTCTGTATCGGTTTGTGCCATCAAAAGTCTCCATCGAACAATCATCGACTACGGACGCATTCCATAAGACCCTGGTCAAAGCATAAGAGGTATCGCCTGAATTACCCATCTCCAAACCAGCCAAAAGCAAGTGGTAGCCAGCCGAATTAGAAATCAAGCTCACCTTGCTTACCCAAGCGGTGCTGGTAGTAGTTGTCTGCGTTTCATCTTCCACATATTGCCAAGCCCCAAGTGCTGGGCAAACCTGGATAAACAGGAAACCAACCAAAAGAAATGTTAGAACAAAAAATTTCCTTTTCATATTTCTCTTCCTATTTTAGCGATTTTCAATTTTTGCCTGCTGAAGCCTGCAAATTTTAATATACACCTAAATTCAATTTTTCAAAGCCTAAAAATTAGATCGACAGATTCTTTTCACCCTTTAAAAGATTGAACTTCTCCAAAAACTATCTAAGCTTTATTGGATGGTCACAAAACCTCTGCCCAGTTGAGTCAAATGACCAAATGCCTAAAGATACTAAGCACAAAAATCGAATCCATTTGATTCGTCCAGATGGACGCGGACGTGCCCCGTCTGGACGTGGACCTATTTCAACAGAACCATTTTTTTGGTCTCACTGAATTTACCGGCTTTTAACCGATAGAAATATATGCCCGAAGCTACCTCTTTACCCTGATCATCCTTGCCATCCCAAACCTGATAATATATGCCAGGAGACCTCGGTTCATCCACCAAAGTTCTGACCACCTCTCCTAAGACATTATATATCCTCAAAGTGGTGGGCAAAGTCTCTGCCCCATCTCCGACTGAGGAGAGACTATACTTTATGGTGGTGGTGGGATTGAAAGGATTAGGATAGTTCTGGCTCAGCTCAAACGTTTTGGGCACCGAAGTCTTTCCATAATCCACCGGTATCTCCACCGCATTCTGATCCGCCAGAACTATTTCATCTATCCCCAGCTTAATCTTATCTATTGAATTAGGGCTGACCGTAACCGGCAATGAGAGAAACTTCCCTTCTCCGGGTGAAATCGGATCGTTGGATAAGTTATATAAAACGACGATCAATTTCCCTTGCTTGTCATCATTATATTCTGCGATGAACTTATTTGACCAATCCGAAAGTCGGGGCGCTTCAAATGACAGTTGTTCTGAATCGTAGTTGATTTTTATCTGCGCTCCCGCTACCGGAACTTCCAAATTAGCCAAAACCTTTACCTCGCCCGTAGTCCCAGCCTGTAGGCCATCATAATCCAATCTAACTGTGGCCATAGGTCCAGGATAAGGGGAGGGTGATGGACCAGACCATCTTCCCAAGATAATATTTATTATCCCCACCAGATCAGCCACGTTTACGGTGTCATTGGGGACCACATCCGCGGCCATGAATTGTCGAGAGGTAAAGTCAATCTTGCCTAATATAAATGCAATCACGCTTACCACATCGGCTATATCTACCGATCTATCAATGTTTGCATCTCCAAACATGTCGATGGTGAATTTCCCATCCACCATACCCAAAAGCTGAGAAGGATCGCCTGGATTTGTGGCCTCCCGGGCATTTTCCAGCTGAAGGGGAACCTCCACCGGAGGCGCATGCTCGTCTACAGAAAAAGCCGCATAAAGAACTGTTTCCATCCCCGCTGGTATGGTCTGGCTTGCCAAGCCAAACACCAAAACCGTGACTTTGCCTAAGCTGTCTTTTAAATTCGTATACATGGTAAATCCTGAGATGGCATCTGTGCGCACAAAGGAATCTATGTCTACTTTAGTGTGATCCCATCCCAAGGTAAATTGAAATCCATAAATGGGAATCGAATTGGTGATGATAATGGGGACCATCTTTCCATGACTTCCCGGAATCCCTCCCTCCTCACTGGAGACAATAAGTATATCTTGAGCGGTCTCGATGATCTTTATGCTCACTACTGTACTGGTCGAGCATCCGCGGTCATCCTTGACTCTGAACGTGGCGTAGATCGTGTCCGGTCCTTGAGTGAAAGTAGGGCTGAAGGTGAAGGTCTGAGTCACCGAACCCTTACCTTTTTTCATTGGGAAACTATAGGTATAACCAGATGGGAGCGCATCCATGGAAAGGGTTAGACTATCTGTAATCGTATCCGTGGCGGTCACAGAGAAGGTTAAAGTGGCTCCCTCGTTGACCTCAAACTCTGATTGCGTGGGTGCGGTGAAGGCCGGACATTGATTCAGTGGTGCACCACCGCTTTTAAGTTTGATGGTTCCAATTTTTGTCCTTGGACGGTAACTTTGCAATCCACCAGGATCATCCCATAATGGCAGCCAATCAGGGGAGTGTTCCGGATCAATCTGAAGAAAACCAAGGAGGATTGCGGCTGTGTCTGGCGCACTATTAGACATTACAAATCTGAGTCTCATCACTGCACCAGTGTCAGGTGTTATAGGATAAAATGGGAAGTAGCCAGCTCCCAGAACTTTTATAGTGTCAATATGCTTATTCACTGCCCGGCTGGCCCAAATCCCCCATATAGTATCCTGGTTCGGTTCGTAAATCCGCGCTGTTTTTTCATTTTTAACAAATATTGTGGTTTCTGGAGGGCTTCCATAGGTACCTATTTGAGTTACTGGACGGAGCCACAATGTGTCCGAAGGGCGTAGGTAATAAATTGCCGCCATGAATCCGCCTATCGAGATATGATTGTGAAAAGAGATGTTAACCCAAAGGGATTCACCCCGACTAGCGGAGTCATTCTCAATATATATGGTGTCAGTTAAGAGCTCAATTGGTGAAGCTTTGATATCATTTTCAGAAGCAACTGCCCTTTGTTTTTTAAACTCCAGAGCAGGCATTGAATCTTCGAAAGACCACTTGAAATTTAGGAGGGACCCGGTCCAGACGAAAAATAAAACCAAGAGGAAGGTTGCAAACACAATCTGTGGTGACTTTCGCAGAAAATTAGCTTTCATAAGCCCAAATCCTTTCACCAAAAAGTTATTATGTTCAGAATTTTGCCGTAACATAACTTTGTTCTACCGCATTTCTAAAAGCAAACTATGTGCCAAGCCCCGGAGTTGACAGTTAACCTTTAAGTCACAGCAAAAGAGCCGTTTACTCTCCGTCAGCGCCTTACTTATTTCATTTTTTAGCAAATCGTTTCATAGCGTATGCACCGATATGCAAATATTTTCCATTTCTTAACACCCTTGAAACCCAGCTAAATGATCTCTCCATCTGCTCCATATCTGCTCCATCCGTTTAATCCGTTGACTAATCCGTTGACTTATTTCAAAAGAATCATCTTTTTCGTTTCCGTATAATCTTCTGCCTTGAGTTTATAAAAATATATTCCGCTTGAGACCTCTTCTCCATTCTGATCTTTTCCATCCCAAATCACCTGGTAATTTCCGGGAAACTTTTCCTCATCCACCAGGGTCTTTACCAATTGCCCGAGGAGGTTATAGACCTTCAGGATGATGTGGGCGGGGTCCTTTAACCTTTCACCTTCCACCTTAAACCTGATTGTGGTAGCTGGATTAAACGGATTAGGATAATTTTGAAACAAGGAATATCCTTTGGGCAAATTCGATTCTGATTCAAAGAATTTCTCTACGCTCATTAGATTCCCTTCCTTGTCACAAACGGAAACTTCCACAGAATCAAAATTCCTTTCGCCTTCTAACGTAAACAAAGACTTGTCACCGGGAGAGATGCACTTTCCCTCAGTGCTTATTATCATCACACCGAACTCATTCCCATTTTGATGAGTGAAAAGCTCCATATCTTGAATTTCCGAAGACAATTTAACCTTTCCGCTATCTAAATTCGCTTTTTTAAACACGAACAACAATCCCCCCACATCAGTCTGAGAACTGATGGAAAACGAGGTTATGGCAGGGTGATCTGAAATGGTGACCTGCGCCACCTCAGTTTGTGGACCAGGCTCCACTACAGGCATTGAACCCTCCTTTTGTATGCGGATGATCAGATATATCAAATCCGCCGTAGTAGCCCAATACCCATCCTGATTGACATCCGAGTTCAAGAACTGCTGTTGAGTAAATGACTTCCCATAGGTTAGAAAGATAGCAAATCTGACTGCATCCCCCACCTCAAATGGTATTCCATTTTGGTTAATATCTCCCAAAAGGGTGTTTCCCGATTTTAGTAAAACCCCCCCAGCATTAAAGTTAATCTTGTCTCTGGAGATAAATTCGCCCATAGGGTTGGAAAGAGTGTTGTCGGTGAAATCGAAGTAGTAAAATTCAAGCGGAATCAAAAGTCCAGCAAATAAAGTATTAGAGGTCATTTTAAAATTAAGATAGGCTATGGGACCATTGCCGGGAGAAAGTGGAAGGGTTGAACGTTGATTTGGAAGATCACAAATTCCGACTATTTTGATAAGTTGAAAAAGCCCCCAGGTTCTCTCCCGATAGACATAGTATTCCCAATCAGAGGCTCTGGTGCCTTCTTTGGTCAAATATTGAAACGTATAGACCGAAGGATCGTATTCAATTAAAAGTTCCATTCCACTCACCGGATTCGGATTATTCAAATTTATGGGAATTTTTACCTCCCCTCCCACCACCGTCTCGCTAATTCCTATGTTTAACACATAAACATTGGGACGAAACACTCTTATCTGTGTCTCTTTCCAACACTCCCCTCCGCTTAAGTCCACCGCCTTGAAGGCTACCCCATGCTTACCGATATCAGCCACCTCCGGAGTCCACCTAAATATTCCTGCTTGATCGAGAGTTGCTCCAGGAGGGAGACCGAAAGCACTTATCTTTACCTCCTCCTTGTCTGGATCTTCCGCCCTCGCCTGGAAGACCAATTCCATATTGGAACCAATTATAGAAGAATCGGGCAAGATCAATTGGGGAGATCTATTCACGTTGATTACATTTACCTTCACTCCCATCTGGGAATTAAGGCTTCCATCTGAGGCAAAAAAGAATAGCTCAAAGGGACTGCCAGAAGAAGAGTAAGGGCCGATAAATTCGGGCATCCAGCGGAAGTTTGCATATCCTTTTCCCTTATCTGTAAATGAAGCTGTGGGAGGTAAGTTGAGAACCCAAATTCTTATAGAATTGCCATCCGGATCTGTCGCATGAAGATTTATATCCAGGGTATCACCTTCTTTTACGTAACATGTTCCAACTGGATCAATAGCGGGAGGAAGATTCTGGGAATGACAAAGTCCTCCTCCCTGAATAAGCCAGGGACCCACAACCAACGTCACCATCAAATGTCTAAATAACTTGTTCATTTGTTTTTTGAAAAACTAACTTATGCTTACAAAAATGATTGCTCCTGAACTTTTTCAAAGCTTTCGTCCACATCCATTATAATATAAACAAAAAGCTCACTTTTACACCACAAAACCTTGCAAAACCTATGCCCGTGGCTTGATTTTGTTCAAAACCTGATCAATCTTATGATCTTTTTTTAATCTCAAAATGGCAGGATATGACTTTCTTGTATCTCATTTGTGCTCCTTTCTTTCCATTTTCCTTTGTCCTTCTCTTTGGTCTTGTAGACATTACTAATACAAACGTGATTATTTCTGAGATGATGCTACCCCTCTCCCTAACCCTCTCCCTAACCCTCTCCCACAAGGGGAGAGGGAAGGGTGAAAGGAATTCTTTTTTTCCTCTCTCCATTTTATGAACAGATGTCCTTCCGTCTTAGAGACTGTGTCATAATTCGGTTTTTTGTAGCCGCAGACTTTAGTCTGCGAAAACCGTTTGTTGAATTCCAACAGCTTACGCAATCTAAAGATTGCGGCTACAAAGTCAAAACATGATTGTGACACACCCTCTTTGTGGAGAGGGAGGCAGGGGTGAGAAAAAAAATAAGCCGAAAAAAATATTTCTCGGCTTTCATAAAGATTGTCCAAAATGTCAAAACCTGTTAAGATTAAATTTGTTAGTTTCATCGCCAAACGAAACCCCTTTACGGGTTAAGCTTTTTCGTTAGCAATCTTTATCCTCTTACCTCCTTCTTCTGTAGCCGCCCATTTGGGCGCAAGCTTATTATAGAACGAAGGAGTCCCGCGATGAGGGGGACTCCTTCGCAAAGAAGATACTTATGATAAAGGTTACTTCATCATAACCATCTTGTTGGTTGCAGTGTAGCCGCCAGCAATGAGCTTGTAGAAGTAAACACCGCTGGAGGCATCGTTACCCGCATTGTCCTTACCATCCCAAATGATCACGTTCAAGCCAACATTACCCATACCCTGATAGCTTCTCACTAACTGTCCAGCCACGTTGTAAATGTTCAGGCTGT
>Ga0315279_10002419_pt1 | contig 28086 bp, 16 predicted proteins | sample YL17G06_20_MG_FD_203694 | JGI IMG/M metagenome (GOLD analysis project Ga0315279, IMG submission 203694) | Sediment microbial communities from Yellowstone Lake, YNP, Wyoming, USA - YL17G06_20 | ecosystem: Environmental > Aquatic > Freshwater > Lake > Sediment | place: USA: Wyoming | collected... | reverse complement strand
GGTATCGGCGGCAAGCATCTTCTGTCGAAAAACGTGCCTCGAATTCTGTAAGCGTCCGGGGATAATCTTCCATGACCCCGTACACTACATCTTGTGCTTACTTGAGTCAAGTGAATACCCCCTTAAATTGAAAATGCAAAAATCAAAAGTCAAAAATTTGTTTTTGCCACAGAGACCACAGAGAACTAATAAAAATATCGAATTTCGAACAAGGAATTTCGAACTTCGAAATTCAACACTCGGTGTTCGATATTCATTTCTTGCTCTGTGGACTCTGTGGACTCTGTGGCTGTTTCCCTCGGCAGGGCTAACGAAGGATAAACAGCTTGCAGCCGAGCGGCAAACCTCGGCGTTGAAAAAAGAGGAGGCGGAACTTGCCCAAGCGCTCATACGCCAGTTTCCGCAGAGCGAGGACCCCATCGTGCTGATGGGCAACGTCCAGTGGAGGCACGGTAATGCGGCCGAGGCGCTAAAATTCTGGCAAGAAGCCCTGCATACCAATCCCAGGCGGCCCGATGTCTACAAGGCTATGGGCTGGTTCGCCATGGGAAAGGAAAACTACGAGGAAGCGATTATAAACTGGCGAAAAGCTCTGCAGGCCGACCCGCAAATTCCCGGCGTGCACAATAGCATCGCCCGCGCACTGATGGGCTTAGGCAGGCACGCTGAAGCCATCGAAGAACTGCGCAAGGACATCGAGATATCCCCCAACTCCAGCTCAAGTTACTTCTTGCTCGGGCAAGGATATTCGCAGCAGAAAGAGTATGAAAAGGCCAAAGCCAGTTACGAAAAGGCAGTATCGCTTGAGCCAGACCTTACGAACGCCTATTACGGTCTGTTTACTGCCTGTGCAAGGCTGAACCAGCACGAAAAAGCCCAAGAGTATCTGGCCGTTTTCAAGAAGCTCAAGGCTGAGGACATGAAGGTTCTGAAGGATCGCAACGATGCCTATAACGATTTAATCGACATGCGCCAAGGTGCAGCCGAGACTTATATGTTCGCCGCAAAGATGTATCAAGGCCGGGGCGACACACAAAAGTGTGAACAGCTTCTCAAAAGGGCAGCGGAACTCGATCCGAACAATACGGTGTATCTGATGGAATTGGCGTCCTTATATGGCAGCAGTAACCGCTTATCAGATGCCCTTGCAATGCACAAGAAAATTAGCGAGTTGGAACCGAATAATCCGGTCTGTCACTTGAATATTGGGGTTTTTTCCGCCCGGCTGAAACAGTTTGCCGATGCCGAAGCAGCCTTTACAAAGGCGATTGCCCTGGCACCAGAGAACTCCGCCGGGTATCGCTCACTTGCTCAGTTGTATCTGGAAACGAGCACAAAACTTCCACAGGCAAGAGACCTTGCCCAAAAAGCCGTGGCACTGGAACCAATCGCGGCCAACTACTTTGTATTGAGCTGGGCCTGTGACAGAAACGCAGATACAGATAGCGCACTTTCAGCCATAAAGAAGGCTCTGGAATTGGACTCGGACAATCCGAGATACCGGCAGACGTACGAGCTTATTCGGAAAAGGAGCTCAAAGCAATGAAAGGGCCTATCGCCGCGGTAATGCTGTTATTATATGGGCTTTGCGGTGCACGTGCCGGCAGTCCCATCTTGCTTCACGATGTCACCAAAGAGACCGGAATAACATTCGTGCACACTGACGGCAGCTCCGGCCAGCGCTACATAATGGAGACGGTAAGTGCCGGCCTGGCACTTTTCGATTACGACAACGACGGTGATATAGATATCTATTTTCTCAACGGCGCGCCTCTCAAGGGAACAAACCCCTCAGGGGCGACGAACGCCCTTTATCGAAACGACGGCAACTGGAGATTCACCGACGTTACAAAAGAAGCCGGCGTGGGTGATACCGGGTACGGCTTGGGCGTGGCAGTCGCTGATTACGATAACGACGGATACCTCGATATTTACCTTAATAATTACGGCCCTAATGTCCTCTATCGCAACAACGGCGACGGCACCTTCACCAATGTGGCCAAGAAAGCCGGCGTCGACCTTGGCGACCATGTCGGGGCAGGCGCCAATTTCCTGGACATTGATAAAGATGGCGACCTGGACCTCTTCGTAGCGAGCTATTTGGAATTCTCCTACGATAAGCACGTTTTGACTACGACCGCGGGCTTTCCTGTGTATGCTAATCCGCGTTTCTACCAGCCTGTGCCGAACAAGCTCTTTCGCAACAATGGCGATGGTACATTCACAGACATCAGCAAGGTAAGCGCCATAGCAGACCATGCAAGCTGGGGCATGGGAACGGTGTGCGCAGATTACGATAACGACGGCGATACGGACATCCTCGTTGCCAACGACGTATCTGCTAATTTCGTTTTCAGAAATGACGGAACAGGAAAGTTTGAAGAGGTCGGCCTGATTACAGGCTTTGCGTACGACCTCCACGGCGATGAGCAGGGTAGCATGGGCGTAGATTGCGGCGACTATGACAACGATGGCTGGCTGGATTTCTACGTTACTTCGTACCAACGGCAGTTAGCCACTCTCTACAAGAATCTGGCAGACGGCACATTCGAAGATGTCACTCTCAAGACCGGCGCAGGAACCGGAACTCTGCCAAACGTGACCTGGGGCAATAGCTTCGTCGATTTCGACAACGATGGTGACCGCGATCTTTTCATCGCCTGCGGCCACCTGCAAGATAATGTCGAGCTTTACGATGGAACCACTACCTATTTTGAGCGAAATATACTGCTGATGAATACGGGCGATGGAAAGTTTGTCGATGTATCAGATACCAGCGGCGATGTCCGCAAGGCAAAGCACAGCGCCAGAGGCGCAGCCTTTGACGACCTGGACAACGATGGTGACATCGACGTCGTCATCCTGAATTCCCGCCAGGGGCCTACAGTCTTGCGAAACGACTCGCCCGCTAAGGGACATTGGCTGCAAGTTCGTCTGCGGGGCGTCAAAACAAACCGAGACGGCGTAGGAGCCCAGGTCAGAGTCACAGCAGGTGATTTGAAGCTTTTAGATGAAGTTCACAGCGGCCGCGGCTATCAAAGCCATTATGGGATGCGTCTTCACTTCGGATTGGGAAACCGCAATAAGGTTGACCGCATCGAGGTGCGTTGGATCGGCGGCGGAGTGGATGTTTTCAAGAATGTCGCCGCTGACCAGCTTATAACACTCACCGAAGGAAGTTCAAAAGTAATCAGTGAATTAGTGAATTAGCGGACTGGCTACTAATTCACTAATCAACTAATTCACTTATCTACTCTGAGACTGGCAGCACACACCCGCTTCTTATTGTGCCCAGCGCAACGGGCCGAGAATTGCTGCCGAGCGAGTCCCACTGTATGATTCCCGTGACACCCTGCCAGGGCGAAATTTCCCGCAGCGCATCGCAGATGCGCACACGATTGAGCCCGGCTTTCTGTATGGCGGCAACAAGAAGGTTGACGGCGTCATAAGTATGCGCGGCAAGATAATCGGGCTGTTTGCCAAAACGCACGGTGAATTTTTCTTCAAAGCTTTTTGACTTTGCGCTACCGGCATAAAGCAACGGAAATACCACTCCTTCTGCTGCCTTGCCGGCTTCTTCGACAAAGCTGCGCCGTCCCATACATGGCCCGGCAAAAACAGGCCCGGCAAAACCTTTTTCCCGAAGAGCGCGGACAATATCTGCGCTTGGTTGTACGCCGCCAACCAGGACCAGAACATCCGCGCGGGTGTCTGCGATTTGCTCCGCCAGTTCTGTGACGTTTCCCTTGCGGCGATCAAATTCGTAGTGGTAAACCGGTGTCAGATGGTGCTCAGCGAAATGCCTGGCAAGTTCAACCGTGAAAAGGTGCGAATCATGGTCCACAGCCGATACAAGCACAAACGGCTTAGCCCTCGCCTCTGTCGCAATCGCCTCGGCCAAAATAGGCGCCTGCAGATGATCCTGCGGAAGGCATGAAAACATCCACGGAACATTGGCACAATTGGCCGTCCTATCTGTGCTCACCGGACTGAGCAAAGTAAGCCGAGCCTTTGCAACGACCTGCTCTGCCAGATGCGTTGATGGCCCGTCAATGCCCCCGATGATAGCCCAGACATTGTGCACATAAACCATTCGGGTTACCTGCGTGACGCCCGAACCCCAGGGATTCTCCGCCCAACCCGCCACAAGCCGGAATGGCAGACCTTTATATCCACCCGCCTGGTTAGCCTCCTCAATTGCTAAGCACGCCGCATTCCATATATCGCCCCCATCAGGATGCAAAGGGCTGCTCGGGCCGAAGTATCCTATCGCTACTTCCTTTACGTCGCCGGCAGGACGGTTCTCACGTCCAGGGCCGGCGTAATACGTTTGGCGGCTTCGGGCGTCAAAAAATGGGCGCCGGACCTGATTGTCCCCTGCCAACCCCACTGAAAATAACACGGAGAGTACAAAAACTATGCCGACTATCGCATGCATGTCTGTTATGTACCTTTCGCAGACACCACACCAAATTGTTCTGTTTAGCCGTCGCCGGCACGGCGACGGACCCCGCAATAAATTGCGGGGCTAAATACCTTAATCTCCTTGTGCCGCCGCCGGCTGCACGCCGACGCTTTCCCGCGGACGAATATAACCCCGCGGTATCTTGAGATCCTCTCTGGAGTAAAAATTCCATCGCCCGTTTTCCCGCTTTGCCAGGTACACTTCACCCACGTCATCGTGACAGGCACTGAGCACGACATCACCGGTTATGCCCTTCCAGGGCTTGGCTCTGTATGCCAGAATGTCGCGTATTTTTGCTCTATTGAGACCGGCCACCTGGACGGCCCAGATGAGCATATTCATCCCGTCGTATGCGTGGGCGGCATAGGTCTCAGACTCCTCGCCAAAGCGCTCGCGGAAATCCTTACGGAATTGTTCGAGCCGGGGGTTTTCGCTCGTAGGGTCCCACGGATAGGCGCAAATTACACCCTCTGCGTTTGGACCAGCGACTTGGACGAATTCATCGGATACGCAACGGTCGCAGGCAAAATACGCTTGTTGCATTCCCATAGCACGCATTTGGTTTAGGATCATTGCGCCATCGCGGGCATCGCCCCAATGTACGATCGCGTCGAGGCTTTCTGCCTTGAGCCGTTCCAGTTGCAGCGAGAAGTCGGTTGTTCCAAGAGTGTAAGCCATCTCCAGGATTATCGGGTGGCTCATACGCCGGCTGCCATCGTTGATTTCACGGACGCCAAACCGGCCATAACGGTTGCTGGCACGAATGATGCCTACGCGATTGAGCTTGAGTGTTCTGTAGATGCAATCGACAAGCAGATAACTTTGTTGCCGGTCGTCGCCGATACAGCGAAAGACCCACGGGATGTTGGTCTCGATGAAAGTGGGGTCTGTGTCACCGGAGTTCATCATGGGGATCTCGATCTTGAGCGCCACACGGATAGCAATATGACTATTTGCCCCATCTATAGTGCCCAGGATGGCCCAGACTTCCTCCTTGTACGCCATTTTGATGATTTCGTTGCCGGATGAACCCCACAGGCCGTTGTCGTTGGTTACAACCAACTCGAAGGGGATACCTTGATTTTCGATTTTCTTGGGGCGGTATCCTCCTCTTGCGTTGGCTTGCTCGATGGCCAGGCGTGCCCCCTGCAGCATCTTGATTCCCAGAGACTCCTCATGGCTTTTGCCGCCCGTAGCAACCGAGACTGTGGACATAATCGGACCAATAAAGCCGATTTTAACAGTATTGAGCTGCTGCGGTTCGGCAACCGCTCTGCCGGCGCCGGTGTACTCAATTTGCAGTAGAAAATGCTCTTTGTAGGGCTTTACGTAACCAAATGGCTCGACATCCTGCGAGGTTTTCGCGTAGATCCGATCTTCTCGCAGCCCCAGGCCGGGGACCTGGTAGGCGTTGACTGAGTTGATCTTTTTAAGAGCTTCGGCTGTCTCACGGTCAAGCTCAAATATAGCAGGCTGCAAATCTTCCCCGCTTGCACAGGGCAAGGGTTGCGCCGGCTGATGTAGCAGTCCGGCGCACGAAACGATCGCGATTACAGGTGCGGCGAACAATACGATCAGAACCTGCTTCATACTAAAGCTCCTCGCTCGCCCGATTTCCAATTGTCAATTGTCAATCGCCAATTGTCAATTTCTTCCAGGCTGGGTTTTCTCTGACGCCGGCGTAGTAATCCTGACCTATCCCCCAGCCCAGTCCTTTGCCGGTCGCTACCCATATATCGTTGCCGTCAACGTCCAGATTGATAGTGAAGTTGTGCGGGACGGCCTTTTCCATATCCACGGTTGTCAACAGTTTTCCTGCCCTAAAGACCTGCGCCTTACCCCGCAAGGTGTTAGGGTCGCGGGTGTAGGTAACCACGCTTTCGGTGGGAAAGTCTGCGACCACGCCCAGACCCTTATCCATTGCGAAGTAGCATTCATTGGCGCTGCGGGCTTTGACATTGTTGGTAAAGTCGCTGGGTAGGCCCGTCTCGTGAGCATAGAAGCCACGCCAGTACCGGCCGTCGTAGCGGCTGTTGCCGAAATATGTTGATATCCACAGCACATCATCGACGGAGCTTGCCCCGGTAGTGATCACGTGAATAATCCCATCGTCGCGGTAGAGGTCAATTTCCATTTCACCATCGGGGTCGAGGTAGACCTTCCAGGCCTCCTTCCTGCAATCAAATTCCAGACAGCCGCTGCCCCAGACGGCAAGATATATCTTACCCTTTCCATCGTAGCATACTCCGTAATTCCAGATTTCCTCCATCGGGGCATTTTTTTCAGTAAATATTGTCCATTCGCCGGTTACAGTATTGTATCTGCTTGCGCCAGCGGTGGTGGCGACCCATACGTTGTCGTTCTCGACCGCTATTCCGTAAACGACATCGTTGACCAAGCCGCTATTTAGCTGATGCCAGTGGTCGAAACGTCCGCCGCTGAATCGGGCAAGGCCGCCGCCGAATAGGCCAATCCAGAGGTCGCCGGTTTTGGGGCTTACCTCCAGCGCTGTGACCACCCGCCAGGGCAAGCCATCCTGCTCTTTCCAGGATTCTATTTTGCCTGTTCTTTTATCTATTCGTGCCAGGCCGTTTTCGGTGCCGACCCAAACCTTGGGGCCGTCGGCTTTGACGGCAAAGATATGGTCGTTCGGAAGGCCGTTCTCAACGGTAAAGTGCTTCCATTGCGTATAAACGTAAGGCAGAGGTACATTTTGACCTATACACAACCTCGTTGGTACAAAGGCACAGAGACACAGAGGCACAAAGACAAATACGCACTTTCTGACTTTGTGCCTTTGCCACTTTGTGCCTTTGCCACTTGCTTTAGTTGTCAGATATTTCATGGTGATTCCCTTGCCCATTGCAGCCAGCTACAGTGTCTTGAGATATTCTATCAAATCGTTGAGCTGGTCTTTGGTCATATCGTTGGTAACGCCATGTTTGTCATTAGGATTATATCTTGTCCAGATTTCTTCCAGGGTCTCCGCAATCCCGTTGTGTAGATATGGGGCTGAGTCATAGATATTATTGAGGTGCGGCGTGTCAAACTTCCCTTGACGGTCCAGCGGGTGCCTCGTGCCGACATCGTGTGGCTGCCGATCTGTGAAAAGCGGCGGGAAGTGACACGTTGTGCACCTGTTCTGCTTCGGAATGGCGCGCCCGTCATTGGTCAGGGTCCGCACAAATATCAGCTTTCCACGGCGCTGCGCATCTGTAAGCTCGGCGCCCAACGGCCGGTAGCGATTTGGCGGCCGAGGAATGGTGCAGATGTAGTTGTCCACGGCCGAAAGCTCCACAGGTGTGAACGGCTGGAGCCGGGTAAAAAAAACCGACAGCCGTGGTCCACATTGCCTCGATAGGCTTGGATTGGTCCCTTCCCATTTGAACGGCGCCGTGTCCAAAATTCCTCGTAGCGTGCGGTTGTCAACGGGACTGACCCCGATCCCATCCGGCTCGATGTCGTAGGTGATGCCATCTATGTGCCCGCCCGGGTGGCATGAATGGCACGAAAACTGTCGATGAAACGTAATCTTCGCACTGTGAAAGAGACGTTCACCGTAACGGGTCTTAGTAATCTCGGCGGGGCCGCCCAGATCGATCCGCGCCACCGCCTCACGCCGCTCTATGTCGATGGCCGTCAGCGAATCATCAAGGGCGTTGGCGACATACGCGGTTTTACCGTCGGGTGTGATCAAAATACCGCGGGGACTCTCTCGTGTCTGGATGTGCGCGACCACAAATTCTGTGGGCTTACCCAAATGGTTGGGCAAGATATGTTCTCGCTCGTATGGCGTTGCTGCCTGCAGCAGGCCGATGAGTTTCGGCACATCGACGATGGCAACGCGATCCGTGCTTGTGCTTGTCACCAGCGCGAGCCGGCCGTCGGGCGTGAAAGCCACACCGGTTGGGTCAGGAAAACACTCGCCGGGCTCATCCAGAAGCACTTGATCGACCCGGCCGTCCTTCCAGAGGACCCCAAGCCCGTTGGTGATCGTCCAGCCTTGCAGCAGTCGCGTCATGGGCACGTTGCTCTTAGTGCGGTTAAGCGTAACGAAGGCAAAATCACCGCTCGGGTGCCAGGCGACACCCTGAAGAAGATTCGCGCCTCGAACGAGGTAACGATCCTCTACTGCCGCACGCTCGGTCTCGATTGCCGTCACCTCCGAGATAAGCTCTGCTCTAAACGGCACAAGCCGCGACAGGTTATTGGTGACTAAGAGCCGAGTGCCGTCGGGCGAAAGTGCCAGCGACCAGGGGTTGCGACTTGCAGCCAGCCGCTTGATTTCTTTGGCTTCCCGCCGAGCGGGGCCCCCCATCGTGGCTGTCTCGATAACCGATATATTGCCCGACGACGTATTGCAAACATAAAGATACTTTCCGGCTCGGTCAGTCATGATGCCGCGAGGCTCGTCACCGACCGGCAACGTCTGAATCACCGTGCGGCCAGAAACATCAATTACCGCGATGCTGTCATCAAGCCAGTTCGTCACATAGGCGCGTGCGCCGTCGGGGCCAAAGGCGACATCAATGGGATGACGCCCCACCGGAATCTCGGCGATCTTCTGGTTCGTGAGTGTATCGATTACCACGACACTGTGCGACGACTCGCAGGTAACATACAGCTCTTTGCCATCTGGGCGCAAGGCCAGATTCTGCGGCGTTTTGTACTGCACTGTCCCGGCGACTTTGGGCGGCTCAGTCGGATGGGCGATTTTTTCCATCGCCTCGTCGAAATCGAACGGTTTATCGTGTGCGTTCTCGTGACACTCCAGGCAGGTTTGACGCGTCACTTCCTTGAGCCCGGCTACCTTAGCCGCACGTGGGTCTCGCATTATCGCTTCAGCATAATAATTGCTGCCAGCACCGTGACAGGCTTCACAGCCGACGCCTTCATACACCGAGCCGAAGTCCGTTGCTCCACCTATAAGCTCATGATAAGCAGTCGTGTGACACTTTAGACAGGCTGGACTGGCTTGCGGGTCGCTGCTCAGGCCCCGCTCTTTGGCAATTTTATATGCTCGCTCGTTCGCCAGTACCGCATACGCCCGAGAATGGGCACTTAGCCGCCATTTGCTAAACTGATAGCCCGTTGCCGGGCTTTTGTGACATGTGGCGCAGGTGAAAACCCCGATGTAGGTGGGCTGTCCTCCTTGTTCGTCCCTCGTCCCTCGTCCCTCGTCCCTCGTCTCTCGTCGATGTGGTGATTCATATTGAAAGTCTTTGGGTGTAGGATGGGCAATATCCTGCAGGGCCTTTGTCATGTCTAGCGCGGGCAGATTATGAACAGCAACATGCGAGCCTTTTACCTGGTGACAGCCCATGCAGTCCTGCACGGCAGGCATCACAAGCCCCGCTTCTTCTGCCGCTGCACGATTCTTCATAACAGCTTCATCCATATATTCGCTTCCGGGGCCGTGACATTTCTCACATTGAACGCCTTCCTCGGCGAAGAAATGTTCATCTTTTTCCCAGGCTTCGGCATGGGCGCCCGTGGCGTGACATCCCAGGCACATCGGCGATTCCTGTGGCTCCTGGGGAATGCCGCTTAACTGGGCGATTTTCTTAGCCTGCGGGTCAGCCAACACCGCGTATGCCCTGGCATGTTTGGAGACCAGCCATTTGCTGAACTGGTGACCCATGCCCTTCCCATCGTGGCAGGCTGCACAAGCCCTTACCCCGACATATACGGGATGCTTCCGGATGCCTTCTGCTGCCCAAACTGGGGTCAGAAGACAGAGGACAGAGAACAGAAGGCAGAATTTCTGTCCTCGGTTGTCCGTCGTCCGTCCACTGTTGTGAACTGGGTGACTACTCATCTTTTCGTTCCTGGATCACGGTAAGAATCTGGTTTGCCTTGACGTTTGTAAGTCTGGTGGTTCGCTTATCCGGCCAGCGGATTTCAACTACATCTGCCTGGGCGGCTCCGCCCAGGCCAAAATGGCACCGTGGGTCGGCCTGCGAAAGATAACCCTTTACCGGAATCATGTCCTGAATCTGTATTAGCGAGCCGGCCTGCCCTGAGCTTGCCGAACGGGTCGTGACCGTAACGCGTGCGCCAACGGCATCGGTTTTGCCGTTCGGTAATTTTGCATTGATAATAAGCCAGTTGTTGCGGTTGCCTCCGTCGTTTCGCAATAGGCGGGCCCTGTCGTTGAGATTGACCACCAGAAGGTCAAGGTCACCATCGTTATCGAAATCGCCGTATGTGGCGCCGCGTCCTACGTATTTTTGTTTGAAGTACTCGCCGGACTGCTTTGCCACATCCATGAAGTTTCCGCTACCGCCGTTTCGCATAAGCACATCTTCTTCGGGATACTCGTGGTGCGCGTCGCCGTTGGCGATAAAGACATCGAGATAGCCGTCACAGTCGTAGTCAAATAGAATTCCGCCCCAGCCGGTATACTGACCGCAGACGACAGCCAGGCCGGATGAAGCGGTGCGATCCTCGAAGTAATCCTTGCGATTCATCAGAAGACATCCGTATCCCATATCTGGGATGTACACGTCGAGCCAGCCGTCGCGGTCGACGTCGCCGACTGCCGGCCCCATCGAAGAGACGCCCTGCCCGCCTTCGCCGAAAGCCAGTCCCATCGCAAGGCCTTCCTCTTCGAAGGTCCCATCGCCCTTGTTTCTAAAGAAGTAGTTTTCCATCGCATCATTGGGGACATATATGTCCAGCAACCCATCATTATTTAGATCGGCAACAGTTGCACTCATAGCACGTCCGTTTGGCCGATATATGCCTGCTTGCTTGGTGACATCGGTGAAAGTCCCATCGCCGTTATTGCGATAAAGGGCATCGGGCTGCCCACCGTAGCTAAGCGGTCCTGGATAGCCCGCCGCCGCATAGTAAGAGCGGAATTTGCCGCTGTCATATTGCAGATAATTCGCCACATAAACATCGAGATCGCCGTCATTATCGTAGTCGAACCAGACAGCCGAAAGACTCCAGTTGGGATTTGCCAGCCCGGACTGCTGCGATATATCGGTGAACGTGCCGTCGCCGTTGTTACGGTAGAGAACGTTCGGCCCATAGTTGAGCACATAGAGGTCCAGGTCGCCATCGTTGTCAAAATCCGCCGCCGAGCAGCCAAATCCGTAGTGTCCTTCGTCACCAACACCGGCCTCCTTCGTGACGTCGGTGAACGTTCCGTCGCGGTTGTTTCGATATAGGGCATTACTCAGTTTGCCCCTGAGACTGCGGCCGCGATTGTCACTGACGTCTTTTAGCCAGCAGCCGTTGACGAAATAGATGTCGAGCCAGCCGTCACCATTGTAGTCAAGAAACATCGCCCCGGCGCCCGTCCCCTCGACTATATTGCTCAGCTCAAAATCGCCGTAGCTGTGTTTGAAGCGAATTCCTGCTGCGTCGGTCACGTCGGTAAAGACCGGCAGCTCCGGCGTCGCTGTCCCGGCAGCAAGCACCTCAACCGTTGCCACCAATACCAACGTGGTGATCCAGAATTCCTTCACCATAAGGCCCCCATATCAATCCACTCGACAAAGGTTCGTTTCTCATCATCGGTCAGCGTTGCTGAACCTGCCGGCGGCATCTGGTCCACCGTGACGGACTGCGGTGAGAACGTCTCGTCCCACGGCCTGGACGTATTACGACCAAATATGTGCCATATAAGCGGACTGGTTCGCGCCCGTCCCGGATCAACGTATCTCCCACTCTCAAGTTTCAAGTTTTGAGTTTTGAGTTTTGAGTTCTGATGGCACCGAGCGCACTTCTGGGCGATAATCGGCATTACATCACGCTGGAAATCAACGGTTCGCCTCCGCTGCGCAGGTAAAGTAAGCTTGATGGATGGGCGAGTGACGGCGCTTGCTAAAACATTTTCCGGCGTCATTTCGCCGTCCTCGTGACAGCCGATACAGCCTCTGGGTTCGTGATTCTTCGCCCATATCCAGCCGCAGCTTCGCAGAGCCATCCCGTCGGCATCCAGGGTTTGCAGCTCAATAGGAATATTTACCGGCACCTCGATATTGAATGAGCCATCCTTTTCTACGTCAATTTCACCGAGAATGCGCCTCTGCGCCAATGGCACGAAATTTTGAGCTTTGCGCTTTGAATTTTGAGTTTTTACTGCAATGCCTTCGAGCACACGGAGACGCACAACCTCCCCGACAGGCAGCCATTCTCTATTTTCAAGAACCTGCCCTGACCTTGCCGAAGGGTCAGAAATATTAACGTTCAAGCAGTACAGCTTACCGTTAGGGTCATCCTCGGTGACCACACTGGAACGCCCATCGGGTTCGAGGCGCGGATACACCGCCTTGGCTTGTATGTCGTGATAGTCCGGGCTATCGAAAATCAATTCGAATTGTCCGGTGTAAGGGTCCAGGCGATAGACGCCGTAGGTATCTGTGCCGTCCGCTGACCGGCGAGAGACCAGGATCGTACCATCGGTAAGCGGCGAAGGGCTGTGGAAAAGACCATCGGAATCGCTGGTAATTGGCCGATAGGAGTGGAGCGGCCTTCGCAAAGTTACGCAGGCAAGCCAGCCCGACCCATCCCAGGGGACGCTGCCCGTTTCGACAAATACGACCAAGCCCTTTGCTGTAACACAGGGCATGTGCTTTACTTGCGCACCCTCATCCGTGCAAAACGCGGCATAATCAGTACCGTCGATATTGATGCCGAACAGTGCAACTCGCCCCAGCGGCCCGCGGTTCAGCCTGGCCCGCTGCCAGCCGGCAAACAGCAGCCGGCCATCGGGCATAATAAATGGGTCCATATCGCTCGACAGGTTGAAGGTCAACCGGCGAACGGCTGAGCCATCCAGTTTGCACGAATACAAACTTGTGGCTGAGCCAACGCCGCACTCATTCAGGACATCTTCTTCCGAACTGACGAAGGTCAATTGGTACCACGGCTCGGGGGAAGCAAGGACGAAGAGTGTTGCCTGGTAGCGCGGGCTTCGGCAATCGGTTGTACGGATAGCCACCCGCCTCACATTTGAGCCGTCTATCGCCATTTCGTAGATGCTCCACCTGTCATCGGGCGTTTTTTTGCCGGCAAAGAGAATATGCGTAGCATCGAATGATAACTCCGGATCGCACGCGCTGTAAAAGCCGTCACTCAGGACCCTTGTGGATAGGTCGGGATATACCATAACCAGGCGCGCCCCCTCACCGAAATCTGCCCGCAGCGTTCCAGCAGTTGCCGGCCCTCGCCGCTCAGTCTCAGTTCCGTCAGGAAGTTGCGTCACAACAAAGGCAGTCTCAAGACGTGGACGTGAAGACTCCGGTGGTCTTACGCTCTGGCCCGGAACCTGTGCCCAAATCGAGCGCATCGAAAGGGCGGAACATAAAGTGAGCACCGAAATTGACAATTTCAACTGCACTTGACCCCTCTTATCTCCGGCGTACGCAGCACGAGTGTACTTATCTCGTCTGAATCGCATCTACCTCAATCTCAAACAGTAACTCATCTCGGCAGATATCATTTTCCACAATCACAGCAGGGAAATGTCTCAGGTCGCTCTGCGTGCAGTATTTCTGGAATATCGGTGCATCTTTTGCGTGTTTGAAGTAGGCAAGCGCCCGTTTGACATTGTCCCAGCCCACGCCGCGTGACTTTAGGATCGCGTACACTACCTCCATCGTCAGTTTTACTTGCGCCTCTGGATCGCCTGCGTGCGCCGTCTTGCCGGTCGGATCTATGCTGGCGGTGCCGGAAACGTACAACCTGCTATGATCGGGCAGCGCAAGCTCCACCGCCCGGCTAAAAGAGCTGCCGTATTCCGTGGCAGAATCTTGCAGAAGCGACGGCACAGCGACAGCCCGCACAGCTTTATCCAAAGGCGCCACCGCCAGTAAACCGCCCGCCAATGCTGTGCCGGCCGCATTATGTCCCCCTACGCCCGTGCTGGCCGGCAACAGGGCATCAAAAATCCGCTTCTTGTGGAAAAAATCGTTGCGAACCCTGTTAAACTCGTCATACCAGTCCAGGATATTATCATTGTAAAACCAGGTACGTATCACATTGCTGAATTCCATGCCGTTCTTTTGCAGCACCGTGTCCATCTGCTGGAATATTTCAGCCGTCTGCTCGCTCGGCGACCGCGATGTATCCTTCGGCAGCAAACCGCCCAGCCGGCAGTACTGCGCATAGTCCTCTTCGAACATGCTGCCTATTACTCTGCCGTCCAGTTCCAGCCGTCTGACCGCCAGCCCCGAGATAGCCCACAGATGCGTGCCGCATAGACCTGTCTGGTGTCCATTCTCCAGCCATGTTACCGGTGCGTCGATCCCGCCGAAGGCATTCTCCATCGCCTTGACGTTGGCCCCATCATCAACTGCTATGCCAAATACTTCCTGCGAAACAACTTGCGCGTTTTCCTGGCGGACAGCCGCAGCTACTCTTTGAAAAAGCGATTCCACGGACTCGCCGCGCCGGGCAACCGAGGTTATGAAGTACTCCCGGCAGGCACGTCGGCTCAACGTTATAATGACCAAGCCCGGCGAAACTCTCCTAACCAGATGCGCCGCACCAGAAGTCTGGTCGTCCACCATTCAGGTTCCTTTCGTTCGACCTTGCCCACGACAGGTCCTTCGGCTTAGCTCAGGACAGGTCTGCACGACTATCAAATAATAGTAACGGGTTACTACCTCCGTAGATTTAGCTGATTTTTGCCGTTCATACTACTAATCCTCGCCTCTGGGCTTTTCCACTTCCCGCCGGCGGATTCAAAGAGCCGGATAAACCGCAATATCAGTACTGATAATGCGGTTACCAGTGGCACCAAAGCTGCTTAAAGATACCAAGTCCGTCTTATGTCCGCCAACCATGCGCAGCCTAATTATAGGACGCAAAAATACACGGCACGAGCACCGGATAGTATTAGTCAGCCACCTCGATTTCACTCAGCCGATACCAACCTTCCGCCGTGCGCCCCTTGATAGCAAGGCTCAATATGGGTTCTTCTGCTGCCTCTGCTACGACACCGACCGCCAGGTGGAAGACGCCTGACGGCATATTAGCCGGCAGCGCTATCCTATCTGCAACCTCAACAATATCGCCTGGCGGCAAGTCCGCAGGCTCCTCAAAGAACTTGGGCGTAAATACTTCGATTGAACCAGGCATCCATTTCTCGACCGTAGCCTTTCCAACCAGCGTTTTCGCATAGCCGCTCTCATTCGTAAGCCGATAGGCAAGGCGATAAGGCCGATAACATGGCGCTGAGCCAACGTTCTGCCACTTCATCTTTAGCACCAGCGGTTCGCCTCGCCGGACTTGTTTGGGGTGTGTTAGTTCCCGCAGGACCAGGCGATAGCCGAGCCGGCGAAGAAAACGCTCGATCTCCTGCCGGACATCCTGCCCGGGCGGCAGCGGCGCTGACTTATTGTTCAGGTACGACCCGTGCAGGGCCAGCGCGTAATTGAAGATGAACCGCAGCGGCCAATTTTCCTTCACCCAGCGGCGCATATCCCAGCAGCTCTCCCACGCCACCGGTGTCTTCTTCCAAACATCGCCGACGCCCCCATCCGCAATCAACTGCGGATAAGCTATCCTCATGTGGCACCAGGTTTTAGAGAAGCCGCCCAGATCACCGAGGCAATCTGCTCGCCATCCCGTACCGCGCTCGGCGGCATAGCTCAGGCACACTCGACCGCCGATAAGCATAACTAAGGGCGTCTTACGAAAAGCCCCTAAATAGGCATCTATGATTTTCCGGCAGTTATCTATTTCTGGCATTTTGCCCATCTTTGAGCTACTCATGTGCCATTCGCCCCACCAGCCGACTGAACCAAGGTCTACGTGGTCGATATCTGGGTGACCATCGTAGCGGGCGCCGAGTCTTCTTATGAAATCCAGGTGGAGTTCCAAAACCAAGGGGTCGTCCAGGTCAGGAACTGGCAACTCCTTCTGGCTTTCATAGTCAACGATTGGTACTTTACCGCCGATTTTCTCCAGCCAGGCTGGATGGTATGGCCGGCCGCGCGTGGTCGAGCAGCACATAACCCGAAACGCCAGGCGCTGTCCTGCCTGGCGAGTCTCTTGCAGAACCTTGTCCAGAAACGCATAGTCGATTTTGCCTGGCTCCGGCTCGAGCGTGCCCCAGCCCCAGCGGGCGTAGTGAACGGTCGAAGGAATCCAGTCCGGCAGGTTCTTATCTTTGTCGCGGGTCGTATGGAAGGTTTCCCAACCCATGCCCGGATTAGCCAGAATCTCATCGGTTTCTTGCGGCACAACGGTCACAACTTCAGGCCCCGAACGCAGTTCTCCGGCGGTAACAGTATGGGCGAAAAGCAGTAGGATGGTAAATGCTACCGCTGTAATGCACCTGGCTATGCTATATCTGCTCAGGGCAACCTCCAACAACATGAGATCTTTCTGTAGACTGCTCCCCGATTGCCGCATTTTTCATCGCCTTTCATATTTCGCCCTTTTCATAAGCGCTTGGTTGCCAAGACGCACTATATGTGTTATAGATTGTACACAAATGAAACGGCGCACGTCAACGAGAACAAAACTGAAGCTTGTGGTTCGGAAGGAGCATTGTTATGCGTAGGCTTGTATTACTCGGTTCATTCGTAGTGCTGACATGCGTGACGTGTCGCGCCGGCATTGTACGGTTAGAAAGTGCCGTGCTGAGCGTTCAGGTTGATGATGCGACGGGCCGGTGGTCCTTGCTGGACAAGCGTTCCGGCACGAACTGGCCGTCAAAAGGCATAGCCAGCGCCGGCAGAGCAGAGTGGCTGGACGGCGGATTTGTAAGAGCAGAGAGCCTGGGCAAGGATTCGGTGCGTCTTTGCCGGGAAAACGGTGCGGCTGTAGTCTTTACTATTGTCGAGCAAGGAAATGCCCTGGAAATTCGCTACGAGAGCAAGGCCGATGGCGCCGTCCGTGTCCTTGACGACGCGCTATCTATTACCGATGTCGAAGGCGGCTATGTCATTGTGCCCTGCCGAGAGGGGCTGCTGATTCCGGCCGATAGCGGAAAGACATTCAAGCAGGTGTTCGGCACCTCCGACTACGAAGGCTGCCATTTGAATATGCTGGGCTTGGTAAAGGGCGGCTCTGCGCTGCTGGTGACCTGGGACGATGCTTATGTTTTTCCGGAAATTCAAAGTTCTTTGCATAAAGACGAGTCATACAAGCAGAAACTCGTAGCTGCATTTGAGTTGCGTCGCCCGCCGCCCCGACTCGCGTCGGGAGACGCGGGGGCTGGCAGCGCCAGGTTGGTGCGTCTTATGCCGCTGGGCAAAGGCGACTGGAATACCGTGGCTGACGGATACAGGCGATATGCCCAAAAGCACGGACTGGCAGTGACATTGCGGGATAAGATTCGCCGTGACGGGCATGTCGAGCTAATGATCGGTGCAGCGAACGCCAAGCTCTGGACGTGCCTTGCCCGGCGTATGAATGAAGACAGCACAAAAGAAGAGTCGGTCGCGGTTCGCTGGACTTTTGACGAGGCTGCAAAAGTCGCCGAGCACCTGCGTAAAGACCTGCAAATCGAGCGGTGCCTATTTATCCTGGGCGGCTGGACCGAAGGCGGCTACGACTGCCGGCACCCGGATAACCTGCCGGCAAATCCTGAGTGCGGCGGCAACGAAGCGCTGGCGGATGCCATCAAACGTATCCAGGCGTTGGATTACATCGCGTGCCTTCACGATAACGTCCAGGATATGTACCGCGATGCGAGAAGCTGGGATACGGCCTTTATCGAGAAAAACCCCGACGGCTCGCTCATCAAAGGCGGCCGGTGGCTGGGCGGACGAGCGTACATGGTCTGTGCGCCCAAGCAACTGGAACTTGCCAAACGTCCACAGAACCTGCCGGATACTCACAGGCTCTTTTCGCCCTGGAGCTATTTTATTGATACGACCTACGCCGTTGGCCCGCGTGAATGTTATGACCCGAACCATCCTATCGGGCGTAATGATGACATCGACTGGAAGATTCGCCTGAGCGATTATGCCCGCGAGATGTTCGGTATCTTCGGCAGCGAGTGCGGCAGGGAGTGGGCACTGCCACATAGTGACTTTTTCGAGGGACTGGTGGGGGTGTCAGGCCGATACTATCATAACCTCAAGCCGCAGGAGCTTGGAGCTACGGTCATCCCTTTTTTCGAGATGGTCTATCATGATTGTCAGGTATGCTACGGTAAGTACGGATACAGTGCCCGTGACGCAGCGGAATATGTAGCTCACCACGTCTTATGTGCTCGCCCGCTGCACTACCACTCTTTTCCGGATCATCTGTATTGGCAATCGCCGAGCAGCCGGGGTGAAAAGAAAGCTGACAGCCAGACTTCGCAAAACGCCTGTTATACTCGCAGTGACAACGGCTGGGCAGAAGGTATGCATCCGGTAGATGTATTCTTGAAGAATACGCAGGAGGTGCTGGGGCCTCTCAATGCTGCTACGGCTCATAGTCGGCTGACCTGGCTGGAATTTCTTACCGGAGACGGCACGGTTCGGCAGGCCACCTACGGAACTGGTGAGGACGCGACCAAGGTGATTGTCAACTTCAGCCAGAAAGAGGCACAGGTCAAGTCGAATTTAGGAGGTGAGGTTATTCTGCCGCCGTGGGGATTTATTGTTGAAAGCCCGCGTTTTGTAGCCTTTTATGCCCTGCGGTGGGCGGGACAGGATTACGACACAGGCGCTCTATTTACGGTCCGGGCACTCGATGATAAGAATCTGGCAGACTCACTGCGCGTGCGCATCTTTCATGCCTTCGGCCCCTCAACCATTCGGTTGAGGGATACCAATTACCATGTGCAGCGCGAAGAGGTAACAACAACCGGATTTCCTTCCCGCCCGCCGAAGAAGTTCTGAATACCGATTACAATGTTCAGTGCGATGCGGCAAAAACCCCGCAATAAACTCGTCCTGAGCTGGGGCGAAGGATTGCGGGGCTAACCGTATTTACTCCGCTAGACGGCGATCAAATGTGCTCGACCTGGATGCCGGCGAGTTGGCAGTAGGCCTTAAATGGAAGCTCCAGGTTGCCGTAGATAAATAGCTGGTGGAAGCCCTTGGTGTCCCGTGAGTCAGCCACGCCGTCAAGTTCGAGCTCGACAGACGTCCGGCAGCCACCTGCCGGCGGCGTGTCAATGTTGCGGAGCACCTTGCCTGTGCCGAGGATGATTTTGCCCGGCCCAGTAAATTGCATAATAGTAACTTCTTGCCCTTCTCGCCAGAGCACCTGCGGCGCCACGCCCGTATTGGACTCGGAGTGACTGCGCAAAATAAAAGGCTCGTGCGGCTTATCGAAACCGTCAAGTTTCGTGGGGCAGGAGCAGTGTGCACCCATCAGCGTATTTCTGGTTGTGTCCGGGGCCGGGTCCTGCATAAAGCCAGGCCGATCGAAGAGCAGGGCCGTCAGCCGTAGTGAGATGGCTGAAGTCCAGGCTGCTTCGCAGCAGCCGACCGAGCCTTCGTCGTTCAGCCGCAGCCAGGCAATGCAGGGTGGGCACGGAATCAGCCGGCCATCAACTAACGGCAGACAATCGACCGAGATACCGTCGCAGTTTTCCGCAGCCATAATGCGCTTGGCCACAAAATAGTTTTTCGCAGCGTTGAGAATATCTTGAGCACTGGGCTCGACAATCTTCTGGGCTTCTTTGGTGTAATAGTCAGCCAGTGCTCGCACTTCGTCGGTAGTCTCGGTCTTGTTGAACTCTTCAGGCCAGCGGCTGCGGGGGACGTAGTGAAGTGTAGTGCCGATGACATCAAGTTTATTGTCGTTGGTTTTGTCGCCCGCACAAATGCAGATGCGGGTGTTTTTCATGCCCCAGACGGTCTTGAGCATTTTCACGCCGAAGTCCAGCCAGTCCAGGTCCTGTGTGGCGGCCACATATACGCCGGGGATATTCCGTGTCGCCTGCAGGTCGCCGGTGAACGATGTCCCCATCGGGCTAAATATGATCGTGGGCACGTTGCCGCGATTCTTGGCGATGTTGTTGGTGTGACCCCACGAATTGAAACCCGTGTGGTGCAGGCACATGCTCACGACCATAAGTCCATCCGGCGGGATTCTTTTGACGCTGTCGAGAAAGGCGCTCACCCGTTCAGCATCAGATAGCGGCTCACGCACGACGACCAGGTCTACTCCGTGCTTTTTGGCGGCGGCGTCCAGTATCTCGGTATATTGGCGTTGAAGCGCCTTGATGTCGTATTGGGCGCCGGGCCAGCCCATCCAGTAGCGCTCCACGTCGGGGCGGACAAAACCTACACGGATCAATGGCTTTTTGGCCGATTTGGCCTCGGCTGCAAATAGCGACGATGCAAAGTCCAATAGCCCAATCTTGGAGGTTGCTGCCAGTGCGCCGGCAGCGGTCAGAAAGTTGCGGCGATTCATCTGCAGGGGACAGCCCAATCCCGCACCAGTGTCTTGGTTGTTCATTGCAATATCTCCTTACAAACTTGAATCTGATGTTCGAATCATACCGTTGGCCACATCATAGCCTGTCCTGGGATCGGTTGTCAAAGTTTTTGTTGACATCTATTTTTGGTTCGCGCGGGCCGGGTATCTCGAAAGGAGCAGATTGATTGGCCCATCGCCGTGCCGGCGACGGCTAAACTGAGGGGTGACAATCACCTTGGGTGAGCAGAAACAATAATGGCGAGCGCTCCTCCCAGACGCTCGCCTTGTGACATATTGCTTTGCACATTACGCCCTAACTGGCGTTCGGGCCTTCGGCTTTGGCTGCCTGGTGCCGCGAATCGCCGCTAAGGCGGCAGATTTGTCATCGGCAAATTCAAAGACCGCGTCAAGGGCTGTCTGCTTAAATATATATCTGGTTTCAGGGGCCAGGCCGGAAAGAACCAGTTTCCGCCCGCGATCGGTCAAAAATTCGCGCAGCTCCAGCAGTTTTGACAAGCTGGCTGAGGTCACTATATCAACTCGCGAAAACTCAACCACCACATCGAAGTCGCCTCTAAGTCGCACCAGGCTGGCGACGGTAGCCAGTTCTGTGCCCGTGTCCGGCTCCGGATGCAAATCGACAGTAACTATGTCCGCAGATGAATTTTTTCTTGCCATTCCTGAGTTCCCGATCTAACTCGCTGCAGCCTTGCACCTCAAATTTTGCATCGGCTATAAGGCCGGCCAAGTTGAGCAAAAACGGGCAAAATCCTATGAACCAGAAGACAGAATTCTGAATTCTATCCGCCCTCAATTGGCATTTGACGCTCCGCGCAGGAGGATGGTCAGATCGACGGGCAGTCCTTCGCCAGGAGCTATCAGGAAATTCGTGGCAAGATACGGCAAATTCACCTTCCGCTGCCCGTTTTTGGTTTTGACCTTGACCGTAATCGTGTCGTTGGCCGGTAATGTTAGGCTCGGCGGGCCTTTTCGGCCTGTCCTTTGCAACTCGATGTCGATCGCCGAATTGTTCGTAATCTCAAACCATGCCTTTCCCTCGTGCCTGAAGGTGGGCTGTTTGATTTGAACCGCCGCCTTAAAAATCGCCTCGAGATATTTTTTGCTGCCAATAAGCTGATTCTGGAACCAGACTGCGGTTCTACCCGCAAGTAGAGCCTCTTTGATGGCGTCGATGGTTTTGTCTTTTGCAAAGACCAGCGTCATCGTCCTATGCTTATCGGGCATAGTCCGCTGGTTTTCAGCCGGGCCGTGGATGTCCGAATTGCCCATCATTGTCAGGTTCTTCTCCAGGCACCACCTGTGAGCTTCCGGGTAGTAGCCATCTCCATTTGCAACCTCAATGCCCTTGAGCAATTTGTTTTCGCATAAGGTGGTGTGAATGTCGACCCATTCCTTTGCCTCGGGCTTCCAGCCTGGATGATTCCAGAAGACAAAGGCGTTTTGCTGGTTGGCTGCCTTAATTGCTTCAATGAGGTCGTTAACATCCAGAGGATTAATGTCCTGCACGAATATCGCGTTGAAATGTCCGGGCGGAGTGTCGCGAGTGATCTCTGCACCCATTATAAGCAATATATTTCTTTTCTGTGCCGCCGGCTGGGCGATCTGATACGGGCGATTGTGACTGACGGGAATATCCTGTTTGTGAGGGTGATACTCGATATGGTCGGTTATAGAAATTGCGTCCAGCCCCTCTCGAAGCGCCTCGTCGACACGTACCGTGGGCCATACCGCAGCGTCGGAAAAAACGGTGTGCATGTGCAAATCGCACTTCAACGTTTTGTATCCGAGTATATCGGGGAAATTGATCTGGCCTCTCACCTGCTGCGCGGTTGTCGGCGTCGCAAGCAAACTAATGATGGTGAGAAGTAACACAATCGCTAGTTTTGTCTTCATTGACGCGACCCTTTCATTTACGCGGAACTTGACGGAATCAAGATAACACTTAGAGCCTATCCGAATAAGCCTGAACAACGGAACGTAATTATGGCACAGACAAAATGAAGCAGAGCCAAATAATTCTCAGGTTTCTTCTCCCACCGCGTCAAGATGCGGCGGAAGCGGTTCATCCAGCTATGCGTTCGTTCCACAACCCAGCGCCGAGCTTTAAAGCCAGCCTCATGTTTGATCGCCTGGGCTTCTTCGCCTCTGGCTCGAATGTGGGCTGTATAACTAAACTCCTTCACCAAATCTCGTACCTCACCAGAATCGTAAGCCTTATCCAGAGGCATACCTTGAGGCTCTTTTTCTGTAGGTTCAGGACGCTCTATCGGAATACTTTCTATCGTTGCCTTAACCATTCCCTCGACTGGGCTCGGGACAGGCTTGCTGTCGTGCCGATTTGCTCCATCGATTGCCAGGCCGATCGGCACACCACTTGCCTCGGTCAGCAAACTTCGTTTAACGCCTTTTTTGGCCCGATCCGTAGGGTTAGGGCCGGTTTTTCCCCCCGCCAAGCGGCGCTTTTGTCATGGCACCGTCCATCGGTTGCCAAGACCAATCAATACCTTTCAACTCGTCATAGTCTTGCAGAGCCAGTGCCCACAGTTTCAGAAAAACCCCGGCTTGGGTCCACTCCTGGAATCGGCTATGGGCTGTGCTGCTGGAGCAAATACCGGTCTCATTCAAAGCGTTCCATTGACAACCAGTCCGGAGCACAAAAAGAATTCCATTCATGGCCTTGCGGTCGGGTAGCCTCGGCCTGCCACCACCGAAGCGATGTGTATTTGGGTGCTTTGGTATCAGTGGCTCGATTTTTTCCCATAATTCGTCTGAAATCCTGTATCTGTTTTTTGCTTTTCGTTTTTTCATCCCTGAGCCCTTTCAAAGGCATCATTGCCTTTGAAATGTATCGGCCATTCAGGGGTTATTCGGATAGGCACTTAATACCACAGCGCAACTACCTCGGTACTATGCGCATCGTTACTTATATCCTTTTATGGACTTAAATTCTAAATGCTAATATCTAAATCCGAAACAAATCCGAATGACCGAAATCCAAAACTTGCCTGACGACAGGCAAGCTTCAAAAGAGAGAGCGTGCTTCAACAGTTGTGGCCGTTTGGGTCATTTGAATTTCGAGTTTGTTTGGGATTTAGGATTTCGTGCTTCGGATTTTTCCCACTATCACAGGTAAAATTAGTCGCTCGGTAGAATTAAGTAAAGGGCATATTCAGTACGAATTGTTCAATTGCCACCTGAGCTTTTGTTTGGCCGGTTTTTATCGCATAATCAATCGCAGCCAACTTTTGCATAATTGCGCCCATCTGGTTGAAAGACATCTTGTGGACTTGCGCAAAGAAACTTTCTTCTTTACCGCGCCACAGTCGCAGGTTCTTGCCTACCGCCAAAGGGCTGAGGCCCTTTTCAAGCTGGGCTTTGGCATTGTACATCCTGCGGAAATGAAATGCAAAAGCGCCCACAACCGTGTAGTCGGCGTTCTTGTCGTCAGCGAACATATTTCTCAGGCGAGCCACAGCCTCTGCTTTCTTGCCGACAGTAACCGCATCAATCACCTCGAAAGCGTCGAACGTGCGATTATGTCCAATGAGCGACTCCACGTGCCCAACGGTTATTGCATTTTCCGCCTCAGCAAATACGGCCAGCTTGTCAATCTCACTATATAAACGCGTCAGGTCGTCGCCCGTCAGGTCGATCAATAGCTCGGCGGCATCTCTGTCGAGCCTCTTATTGTGTGCGTCGTTGGCGTACTTTGACAGACGGCTCGGCAACTGCCAGCGATTAGGTTCCTTCACCTCGATCAGTTTGCCGATGCTCTGGAGCTTTTTGGCGAGCCTCGTTTGACTGGGCCAACTGCTTACCGTCAGTACGAGTATGCCGGTCGGGCAGGGGTTATCAAAATATTTTTCGAGTAAGGGGCGGTTCTTAGATACGAAATCGTCGGCATTTTTCACGACAACAACGCGTTTTCGCGTCAAGAACGGAACAGTCCGAAGTTCATCCAGAATATCCGTAACTGAAGCCTCGTTCGCATCGGCAACAAAAAGCCCGGTGACTCTCTGTGAGGGCTCGATCAACTGCCCGATGAATTCGTGACACTGTGCGTTGACAAGCGACTCATTTTTGCCCGCAAATACGTAAATGCCCGCCTTGGGCGGGGATCCCTCGGCTTGGCTCGGGACAGGCTTCGATTTTTTAGCTTGAGGCATCTGCGTCTTCAGCGAGTATTTTTTCTGCGGCAACGAGTTTATCGCCGGGTTTTAGCTTGATAAGTCGCACGCCCTGGGTGTTTCTGCCGATAGAGCGGATTTTGTCCAGGCCCGTTCGGATAATCATTCCTTGTGCGGTGATAAGCATCAAGTCGTCATTGCCCTGGACCGCTTCTAATGCGACCACTTTGCCATTTCGAGCGGTGGTCTTTATGTTCTTTAGGCCTACGCCGCCGCGCCCTTGTGGGCGGTAGCTCTCAACGGCGGTTCGTTTGCCGTAGCCGTTTTCGCAGACCGTAAATAGTGAGGCTTTTTCCTGAACGATTACCATACCGACCACCGCATCTCCTGGCCGCAGTTTTATTCCCCGCACGCCCCTTGATGCCCGGCCCATCGAGCGGACTTCGCTTTCATCGAAGCGTATGGTCATGCCGTCCTGTGTGCCCAGGATGATATGGTCGGACCCTTTGGTCAGCGAGGCCCCTATCAGGGCATCGTTAGGGTCAAGGTTGATGGCAATTACGCCGGTCGAGCGGGGGTTGCTGTAGGCGGAGAGCTTTGTCTTTTTTACGGTGCCGTTCCTTGTGGCCATTATTAGCTGCCGCTGTTGCTTTTCGTCCTCTTCGCCGTTAAAGCTGCTGACATTGATCACCGACGCTATCTGCTGGTCTTGCAGCTTGAGCAGGTTCACGATATTTCGTCCTTTGCTTTGCCGCGACATGCTCGGAACATCGTAGACCTTCAGCCAATAACATCTGCCGCGATTGGTGAAGATAAGAAGATAATCGTGTGTGGAGGCGACAAACAGATGTTTTATGAAATCGCCTTCTTTGGTGTCTGAGCCGATGATGCCTCTGCCGCCTCTGCCCTGTCTGCGGTAGGTGTCAATCGGCATTCGCTTGACGTACCCATCGTGGCTGACGGTGACTATGACTTCCTCCTCGGCAATCAGGTCCTCGATCTCGAACTCCTCGGCTTTAGCGGTAATTTTTGTCCGCCTGCTGTCAGCGTACTTTCCCTTTATCTCGTGTATGTCTTCCCGAATGATGTCCAGCAGGAGCTGGTCGCTGGCAAGAATGGCCTCGTAGCCCTCTATTTGCTCGGTAAGATCGGCGTATTCTTTGGCGAGCTTTTCCATCTCCAGGCCGGTTAACCGCTGCAGTTGCATCGTCAAAATTGCATCAGCCTGCGGGCCAGTGAGCGTGTGTTTGCCTTTGCTTTTTTCCTTGATGAAAGCCTTTGGCAAAATCTTGGCCAGCGTGGCTGACTCCGCCAATCGCAGCGGCTTTTTCATCAGGTTCAGCTTTGCAGTCGGCGTGTCGGGCGATTTCTTTATTAAGTCGATAATCTCATCAATGTCACTGACTGCCAATATCAGGCCTTCCAGAATGTGGGCCCTGTTTCTGCATCTTTGCAGCAGGAATCTGCTTCGCCTTCGGATGACGGTTTTGCGGTGGTCAATGAAGCAGTCAAGAAGGCCCCTGATATTGAGGGTTTCGGGTCTATTATTAACTAAGGCGATATTGGCGATGGCAAAAGTGCTCTGCAGAGGCGTGTAACGGTAAATCTTGTTCAGTGCGATTTCGGCATCGGCGTCTTTCTTTAAGTCCACCACAATACGCAGTCCGTGACGGTCCGATTCGTCCCTGACGTCGGCGATTTCCGGAATCACGTCGTTGTGGACGCAATCGGCAATTCTCGAAACGATTGTAGTCTTGATAACCGTATAAGGTATCTCAGTTATTATGATTCTTACCCTGCCTTTTTTGGTGGTTTCGATATCTGCTTTGCCTCGCACCGTCAGATGGCCGCGGCCGGTCGTATAGGCGTCCTTGATGCCCTTTGTGCCGCAGATGGTGCCGCCCGTGGGGAAGTCCGGGCCGGGCAGAACCTTCATAATATCTTTGAATCCGCAGTTCGGGTCATTGATAACCACCAGCAGCGCATCGCAGACCTCGGCGATATTGTGCGGCGGAATGTTTGTGGCCATCCCGACCGCGATGCCCATCGAGCCGTTGGCCAGCAGATTGGGAAACTTCGAGGGCAGAACGGTCGGCTCCATCCGCGTTTCGTCGTAGTTGGGCACAAAATCGACTGTATCGTGGTCGATGTCTTCGAGCATATCCATAGCCGGGCGGGCCATTCTGGCTTCGGTGTATCGCATGGCAGCCGGCGGATCGGCATCTATACTGCCGAAGTTCCCTTGGGGGTCGATCAGCGTATAGCGCATGTTCCAGTCCTGAGCCATGCGCACGAGCGTTCCGTAGGTGGCCTGGTCGCCGTGAGGATGATAGTTGCCGCCGGTATCGCCGACGATCTTGGCGCACTTGCGGTGTGCGCTTCGCGGCCCCAGATTCAGGTCGTTCATCGCCACTAATATGCGTCTTTGCGAGGGCTTCAAGCCGTCGCGAACATCGGGCAGGGCGCGCGACACGATGACGCTCATCGCATAGTTCAGGTATGAGTTCTTTAGCTCATCCAGGATCCGCAAATCCTCGATACGCTCCTGAGTTTTCTTGACTTCTGTCATAACAGCATCCTTTAGTCCCTTGCCAATGAAATCGTGCGCAAGAGAGTCAAAAATTGAAGTAGGGCAATAGATTATCTTCAACCAGGCAGAAAGTCAAGGACAATGCGGCAAATGCGGAACCTCTCAATCAAAGCAAAATGGACGAACAAAGCGGAAATCTTGGCAGAGCCTTTTGCCTTTTGCGAATTAATGGTTTATACTTTAGATGAAGACGTTGGGAAAAATCGGTAGAGTGTTGAACGTGTACACATAATACTCCTTCCTTCTCTTCGATCTAGGGGGGCAGGCTGACCAGCCAGGACGCACGTAATGGGGGGGTCGCTGTCTCCCTTTTTCTTTGCGCAGATTAGAAAAGACACAAAGTTAGCAAGGCACAAAGGCACAAAGTAGTAAGGTCGCTTTGAATTTTGAATATTGAACAAGGAAGTCCGAATTTCGAAAATCAAAGTTGAGTCCGCTCTAAAAACCTGCCTTTACGCGGCTTGCCCAGAATATTCCAGAGGCTCGAACCAATGGTGACTCTTGCCTGGAATAACCACTCCTCGATGCCCATCTCGATTATGGCCAAGAACCAA
>Ga0315279_10002418_pt1 | contig 28089 bp, 25 predicted proteins | sample YL17G06_20_MG_FD_203694 | JGI IMG/M metagenome (GOLD analysis project Ga0315279, IMG submission 203694) | Sediment microbial communities from Yellowstone Lake, YNP, Wyoming, USA - YL17G06_20 | ecosystem: Environmental > Aquatic > Freshwater > Lake > Sediment | place: USA: Wyoming | collected... | reverse complement strand
TGGATTTGAACACGCTGTCCATATGACAAAAGAGGAAATAGAACAGCACATTCGTTTGATGGCCGCACTTAAGATGTTCGAATTAGGCAAAATTTCCTCCGGTAAAGCTTCGGAACTGGCTGGAATGTCAAGAACTGAATTTCTTGAAGCCTGCGGTCGCTACCGTGTCAGTATTTTCAATTACCCTGATGACCAAGCTGAGACAGAAATCAAGAAGGACCTATGGAAGGCAATTTAAAGACCGTTAACTCTCGGTACAACGAGTTTAGTAGACTAAGGATATCCTCTGAGACCTTATTCGGACTTTCATGACTTCGATGGTTTGATGGCCTATCTACTATACAATACCCTTATTACTATTTTCCTTATTTTAGTTGCGCCTTATTTCCTGTTCAGGGCTCTTATCGACGGGCAGTTTCGAAGGGAGTTGATTCAGCGGATGGGATTTCTGCCAACTCTCTCCCTCAAAAAACCGATCTGGGTCCATGCCGCATCTGTGGGGGAGGTCTTCTGTTCCGTCCCTCTTCTGCAACGAATAAAGAGAGAGTCTCCGCAGCGTCCCATCGTCCTCACCACGATGACCCGGACAGGAAATCAGGCTGCCAAAATTTACATTCCCGAGGCCGATGCCGTCCTTTTCTTCCCCGTGGACCACCCCTTCACCCTCCAAAGAGCGATTGAAAGAATCCAGCCCAACCTTCTCCTCATTGCGGAGACAGAACTCTGGCCCAACCTCCTCCGTTCCTGTGGAAAGAAGGGCATCCCCATCGTCGTCTTCAACGGAAGGATCTCCGAAAAGTCATTTCGAGGCTACCTCTTCTTTAAGTTCTTCTTTAAAGAATGTTTGAAACATGTCTCCCTCTTTTTAATGCAGACAGAGGAAGATCGAATGCGAATCATCGAGATAGGCGCGGTATCCAATAAGACGAGGGTAGTGGGAAATTTAAAATTCGACCAATCCATTTCCTCCCTCACCCAAGAAGCAATGGCTGAAATGGCAAAATCCCTTGGCCTCCAGGGAAAGAAAAAGATCTTCATCGCAGGGTCCACTCACCCGGGAGAAGAGGAAATCTTGCTCAGCCTTTTCAAAGATCTGAGAAAGATCGACCCCCATCTCGTCCTCATCCTAGCCCCACGCCATCTCGAACGGTTGGAGGAGGTGGAGAGGATTTTAAAACAAGAATCCATTTCATGGATGAGGCGAACGTCGTTTCCCATGGGTCATGACCGATCCAATGAAGAGCCAAAGGAACTGCCTGAGGTCATCCTCCTCGACACCATGGGTGAATTGATGAGTCTTTACAGCCTCGGGACATTAATCTTCGTTGGTGGAAGTCTTGTCCCTGTGGGTGGCCACAACCCTCTTGAGCCTCTGATCTTCAAAAAGTGTGTCCTCTTCGGTCCTTATATGTTTCATTTCTCAGAAATCTCCCGGAGCCTGATCAAAGCAGGTGGATCGATCCAGGTGAGGGGAAGAGACGATCTTTTTTCCCATTTGAAGCATCTCCTTTCTGACGAAGGGACATGCAAAGAAGTAGGAGAGAGGGGCTATCAATTTCTTCAGAAGCATCGGGGGGCAACAGAAAGGATGTTTGAGGAGATAAAACCCTTCCTAAAAGATATTGCAGATCGCAGATTTTAGATTTCAAATTGAAAAACTGAAGTTGGAATGGGGTTCAAATTCAATCTGAAATCTGCAATTTGAAATTTGAAATAGATTATGATGCGTCGTATCGATCGATTCCTATATCGAAAAGAAAAACGCTTCTGGGAAAAAGTGCTGCTCTTCCCTCTCTACCTCCTCTCCCTTCCCTATGGTGGGGCGATTTGGATGAGGACCCTCTTCTATTCCCTTGGTCTCTTGAATCCTAAACGCTTTCCCTGTCCAGTGATCAGTGTGGGAAATATCACTGTGGGTGGAACTGGGAAAACGCCTTTGGTGATGGCGTTGGCAAGAGGGTTGAAGGAGAGAGGAATCTCTGTGGCCATTCTGAGCAGAGGTTATAAAGGGAAGAAGGCTCCTGGACCATTAGTGAGCGATGGCCAGATCACCTTTCTCTCACCGGAGGAGTCAGGCGATGAACCTTTCTTGATGGCCAAAGCCCTCAAAGGCATTCCTATCCTTGTTGGAAAAGATCGATTCGTAAGCGGCCGGACAGCCCTTCAACGATTCAGTGTTCGTGGGTTGCTATTAGACGATGGCTATCAGCATCTTCAACTCTATCGAGATTTAGACATCCTGCTCATCGATTCACACATCGGTTTTGGGGACCACCACCTCCTTCCGAGAGGCATCCTGAGGGAACCCTTAACTCATCTTCGTAGGGCCGATCTCTTCCTCCTCACGAAAGTGGAGAATTCTGAGACCTGTCAATGCCTCGAGGCAAAACTCCACCAACTCCATCCCTCATCCCAGGTATTCCACAGCCATTATGAACCTCTCGGGCTGATCGGCCCTGAGGAGGAGTGGGAGGAACTTCATTCCCTTAAGGGGAAGAGGGTTCTCGCCCTTTCTGGGATCGCCGACCCCGATTACTTCTCCTCCCTGTTGAGGAAATATGGAATGGAGATTGTCGAGGAGGTAATCTTCCCAGATCATCACCTTTACACTACCAAAGATCTGGCCGCCATCGAAGAGAAGGGTCGGGGAGTGGATTGGGTTGTCACCACGGAGAAGGATATGGTAAAATTAAAAAAATTGAAGATCAATCATCCTCCCATTCGGGCCCTTCGTATCGAAATGAGGATATGGGAGGAAGAGGAATTCTATAAAAGGGTGATGGAGATATTTAGAGTTAACCTGACAGTTGCAAAACGGACATGGGCAAACCGCCCTTCAAGGCTTCGGAAGGCGGTTGTTTTGGGAATTTAAGGGTATCGGAGGACATCACTCCAAGTGAATTCCAGCAGGGGAAGGGGACGAGAGTGTCGATTCGGCCAAAGGTTCGCCTCGAAGCCTCTCCGAACGGCTTACCCATGTCCGTATCGTCAAAAGTTTATGCAATGTTAAGAGTTATGAGTTATGAATTATGAATTAACGGACATGTGACACGGACACGGTCACGTTTTTTTAAGAAGGGGATTGAGAATGAGCGAGCTTGTAAAAATATTTGATACCACTCTACGTGATGGGGAGCAATCCCCTGGGGCGACGATGAATATTGCCGAAAAGGTGAGGGTCGCTGAGCAATTGGAGAAACTGAATGTAGACATCATCGAAGCAGGTTTCCCCATCTCTTCAGAGGGAGACTTTGAGGCGGTCAAGGCCATTTCCCGAGCGATCAAGCGTTCGGAAGTGGCTGCGTTGGCCAGGGCGAATCCCAAGGATATCGATCGCGCCTGGGAGGCGGTCAAGGGAGCAAAATTTCCCATGCTCCATACCTTCATCTCAACTTCCGACATCCATCTCAAACACCAGTTGAAGAAATCGAAGCAGGAAGTTATCAAGATTGCTGCCCAGTCTGTGGCGAGGGCAAGGCGCTATACATCCAATGTCGAATTCTCTGCCATGGATGCGACCCGAAGCGATGCTAAATTTCTCTCGGCGGTGATCGAAGCGGCCATCAAGGCAGGGGCAACGACCATCAACATTCCTGACACGGTAGGCTATGCAATTCCATCGGAGTTTGGAAATCTCATTCGAACCATCCGGCAGAAAGTTAAAGGCATCGAAAAGGTGACGCTGAGCGTCCACTGTCATAATGATCTCGGCCTGGCGGTCGCCAATTCCCTCATCGCCATCCAAAATGGCGCCAGACAGGTAGAGTGCACAATCAATGGAATCGGTGAGAGGGCGGGGAATGCTTCCCTCGAAGAGATCGTCATGGCTCTTCGGACACGCAAGGATTTACTCCAATTTCATACCCGTGTCCTCTCCAAACATATCTTTACCACCAGTCGCCTGGTCTCGAAGATCACTGGCATGGTCATTCAACCCAACAAGGCAGTCGTGGGTGCCAATGCCTTTGCCCATCAATCCGGGATCCATCAGGACGGTATCCTGAAGGAGAAACTGACTTATGAGATCATGACACCGGAATCGGTGGGGATCCCAAAAAGCTCGATCGTCTTGGGCAAACTCTCAGGGCGGCATGCCTTCAGGGAGAGGTTGAAGGACCTCGGATATCATCTCTCTGAGTCGGACCTGCAGTTGGCCTTTAACCGATTTAAGCAGCTCGCAGACAAAAAGCGGGAGATCTATGATGAGGATATTGAGTCCATTGTGGTGGAGGAAATCCTCAGGATGCCCCATCGCTTCAAATTGATCTACATCAATGTCGTTTCAGGAAACGTCACCGTGCCCACCGCCACCGTTCAGATGGAGGTGGATGGGCAACTCAAACAGGAGGCCGATTTCGGCGATGGACCTGTGGATGCCACCTTCAAGACGATCAAAAAAATTACCCACACGAGGTCGAAGCTCTTGCAATTTGCAATCAATGCCATTACGAGCGGGACAGAGGCCCAAGGGGAGGTGACCGTCCGGCTGGAGGAGAAGGGTCAGACGGTGATCGGCCAGGGCACAGACACCGATGTGATCGTGGCCAGTGCCAAGGCGTATATCAATGCCCTCAATAAGATGGAATTCAAGAAGCAGAAGTTGGTGGGGATGTAAGTCGCAAAAAGCATGACCTGCGGCAAATCCCAAATTACAAATTCCAAATCCCAAATAAGCTCCAAATTCAAATTTCAAATGACCAAACAGATTTTGTTTCGAATTTGGGTGATTGGGATTTATTTGAGATTTGGTGCTTGGAATTTGGTGCTTCCATAGGGCGATGCCCTATGCACCATGCTTCATATCAGACAGAAGAGTATGAAAACGAGACAACCGATGACCATCACGGAAAAGATCCTGGCCGTGCACGCAGGTAAAAGACACGTCGTCCCTGGCGAACTCCTCGATGTCCGGATCGATCTGGCCCTCGGGAATGATATCACCGCACCGCTTGCCATCCAGGCGTTTAAAGAAATCGGAGCAAAGAGGGTTTTCCATCGGGATCGCGTTGTACTGGTCCCCGATCACTTCACACCTGCCAAGGACATTCTTTCTGCAGAACAATGTAAGGTCCTCAGAGAGTTTGCAAAGGCCCATCGCCTGACCCATTTCTTCGAAATCGGAGAAGCAGGGATCGAACACACTCTTCTCCCCGAAAAAGGCCTGGTCCTCCCCGGGGAGTTGGTGATTGGTGCGGACAGTCACACGTGCACCTACGGAGCGCTTGGCGCTTTTTCGACAGGGGTGGGCAGCACTGACCTCGGGGCAGCCATGGCCACCGGCAGGCTGTGGCTGAAGGTTCCAGAGAGCCTCAAGCTCATCTATCACGGAAAAATCAATCCCTGGGTTTCAGGAAAGGATCTGATCCTTTTCACCATCGGCGACATCGGCGTGGATGGAGCACTCTATCAGGCCATGGAGTTTTCTGGAGAGACGATTCGAAGTCTCTCGATGGCCGGCCGATTCACCATGGCCAACATGGCGATCGAGGCAGGAGGAAAGAATGGCATCTTCGAGCCGGATGAGATCACGCTTGAATATGTCAAACCCAGGGCCAAAAGACCTTATCAAGTCTATCGAAGTGATTCAGAGGCCCGTTATGTCGAGGAACGGGAATACGATGTCTCAAAAATCCATCCACAAGTGGCACTCCCACACATTCCATCCAATGTCAAGGATGTGAGAGAGGTTGGAAAGATCGAGATCGATCAGGTCGTTATTGGTTCCTGCACCAATGGTCATCTCGATGACCTTCGAGTCGCCGCAAAGATCTTGAAGGGGAAAAAGGTCGCTCCTTCTTTGCGTCTTATCATCATTCCTGCAACTCAGGAGATTTATCGTCAATCTCTGAAGGAAGGGCTCTTCGAAATATTCCTCTCAGCAGGTGCAGTGATCAGCCCACCCACTTGCGGTCCTTGTCTTGGAGGCTATATGGGTGTTTTGGCAGAAGGGGAAAGGGCATTGGCCACGACCAACCGCAATTTTCGCGGAAGGATGGGCCATGCCAAGAGTGAAGTCTATCTTGCCAACCCTGCCGTCGCTGCAGCAAGCGCAATCAAAGGGAGAATCTGTCACCCAGAAGAAGTAGTGGGGTAATCCAAGTGCGGAATGCAGAATGCGGATTGCGGGGTAAGGAATTAAAATACTCTCTCCTCTCCCTTGACGGGGGAGGATGAAGGTGGGGGTGAATCATAAACCCATGAAGATCGCAGGAAAAATCTGGAAATTCGGGTCCGATGTCGATACGGATGCCATTATTCCCGCTCGTTACCTCAATCAGTCCGATCCCAAGGAATTGGTAAAACATGTGATGGAGGATGAGAGACCTGAGTTCTGTCAGGGAGTCAGGAAGGGTGACATTCTCTTGGCCGAGAAGAATTTCGGTTGCGGCTCATCTCGGGAACACGCGCCCCTCGCCTTGAAAGCAGCCGGTATTTCGTGCATCATCGCGAAAAGTTTTGCCCGAATCTTTTACAGAAATGGGCTCAACCTCGGTCTTCCCCTCCTCGAATCCTCAGAGGCTTCGGAGGCGATACAGGAAGGGGACCGGGTTCGGGTGAACCTCACCACTGGCGAGATCTTCGACCTCACGCAGAAGAGGAAGTTTTTTGCAAAACCGATCCCCACGTTTATGCAGGATCTGATCAGGGACGGAGGATTGATCCCGCACCTTCAAAAAAGAGGATCAAAGAAGAATGTCAAATATCAAAGCTCGCACGAAGTGATGAACCGAAGGTGAATCAAGTTCAAATAGTGCCGAAAATGAAATTCTATGTTTTGACATTATTACGATTAGATTTCATTTGATGCTTGAATTTTGAAATTTGACAGTGATTTAAATTGATTAAATTTCCCTCTTGACAACATTCCCTTTTTCTCATAATTATAAATTGATACGAAGAGGTATCTGAAGAACAGGGGTGTTCGAAAGGCACCCCTTTTTGTATAGTGCAAGTTCAAATTCCAAAATCTCAATGTCAAATGAATGTCAAAATTCAAAACCCAAAATTTTTGATATTTGAACTTTGGACTTGATTTGGCATTGATTCACTTTCAGTTCATCACTTCGTGCGAGCTTTGACATTTGAATTTATTTACAAACGGAGGTTTCGATGAAAAAGGAGAAGTACAATGTGGCTGTTGTAGGGGCAACCGGTGCGGTTGGAAATGAAATGGTTGCTATATTAGAGCAGAGAAACTTTCCGGTGGACCATTTGAAACTTCTTGCCTCCAAAAGAGGCGCGGGCACAGAGATGCAGTTCAAAGGGAAATCCTATACCGTCGAGGTGTTGGATGAGAACTCCTTCTCCGGTATAGATATCGGTCTTTTCTCTCCAGGAGGTTCGGTGAGTGAGAAGTTTGCACCCATCGCCGGAAAGGCTGGCTGTGTGGTCATCGACAACACCAGCGCCTTCCGGATGGACCCTGAGGTTCCTTTGGTCGTACCAGAAGTCAACGCTCATGCAATCGCCCAGTATCCGAAAAAGAACATCATCGCAAACCCCAATTGCTCAACCATCCAGATGGTTGTGGTTCTAAAGCCCATTCACGATGTGGCCCGGATCAAGAGAGTGGTTGTCTCGACCTACCAAGCAGTATCCGGAACAGGGAGGAGGGCGATCAAGGAGTTGGAGAGCCAGGTCCTCGCCATCTACAATCAGCAGGAGATCAAGAAGGAGGTCTATCCCCATCAGATCGCCTTCAATTGCCTCCCCCATATCGATGTCTTCTTTGACAACGGTTATACCAAAGAAGAGATCAAGATGGTCAATGAGACAAAGAAGATCATGGAGGACAATTCGATCGGGGTGACCGCGACGACGGTGAGGGTTCCAGTCTTCTATGGCCATTCCGAATCCGTCAATATTGAGACGGAGAAAAAATTGACAGCCGATGAGGTGAGGAAGATCCTCTCGAAGGCTCCGGGGGTGGTAGTGGTGGACAATCCCAAGAAATTCGAATATCCTTTGGCCATTGATGCGGCAGGGAAAGATGAGACCTTTGTCGGAAGGATTCGAGAGGATGAATCGATCCCCAACGGCATCAATATGTGGATCGTCTCGGACAATATCCGGAAAGGTGCCGCCCTCAACGCCGTCCAGATCGCTGAAATATTGATCCAAAAGTATTTATAAAAACCTTATCAAATTGCTAAAATGTCTGAAATGGCCGATACAGAGATCGGCCATTTTTGTATTACCCCTAAGTGAAAGGCAACTTCACTCCATGGTCTTGATCATTTTTTGACATTATATGCATTTGAGTATTAAAATGCCTCTACATCTAAAAAGGTTAGTAAAATAAAAATATTAAGATGTACGAAAAACGGACCTACCGAAATTTAGTCAAAACGGATGACCTCATCAAATTTGAGGTTATTGTTAAGGAGACAGACCTCCTCGTCCGAGCAGAGAGGGATCTCTCTAAAGAGACTCGAGAATCGATCTTGAAATACCGTCATCAACTCGAAACTTATATCGCGATGAATCCAGAATTCCAAAAGAGCCTGATCCCTCTGAAGGACGACCCTGATATCCCAGAAATTGTTCGAGAGATGATCCGAACCTCTCAACTGGCCCATGTCGGCCCGATGGCCGCCGTGGCCGGGGCCATGGCCGAATCGGTTTCAAAAGATCTGCTCAAACTCTCAAAAGAGGTGATCGTTGAAAATGGGGGGGATATCTATCTTTCCACCTCTAAAGAACGAACGATTGGGATCTATGCGGGTGACTCTCCTCTCAGCCTTAAAATAGGGATCGTGATCAGACCTGAGGAAACACCTCTTGGCATTTGCACCTCTTCAGGAACGGTTGGCCACTCCCTTAGCTTTGGAAAGGCAGACGCCGTCTGCATCCTCTCCAGGTCTGCAGCCCTCGCCGATGCGGCAGCGACCGCTGTCGGGAATATCATCCAGGAGAAGAAAGATATTGAATTGGGTCTGGAAAGAGGAAAAGAGATCGAGGGGGTGTTGGGGACCCTCATCATTGTCGGGGAAAAGATGGGCGTTTGGGGAAATATGAGACTGACGCAACTTTAGAAGCAATTTTTGGTAAACCCCGTTAGAAATAATCCCCCGCTCCTCTGCAGCGGAGTTAAATTTTAGAATAATTCCGGCGGGGTTTAATACCCCGCTGGAATTTCTAACGGGGTAAAGGTATCGAACCCCCTAAATGGCGGGACAAGAAAACCCCGCCTTAACTTGCAAAAAAATGACGACAGTTGCTGTTGCCACACTCGGCTGCAAGGTCAACCAATTCGAATCCGAGGCCCTCATGGATTCATTCGAACAAAGGGGATACGTTCTCGTCCCCTTTGGAGAAGGGGCGGATATCACCATTATCAATACCTGTACGGTGACCCACCGGGCTGACTTTCAGTCGAGACAGCTGATCAGAAGGGCCTCTCGATCCAATCCAAAATCTCTGATTGTCGTCACCGGGTGTTATTCGCAGGTAGAACCTGAGGCGATTGCAAGGATCGAAGGAGTGCAGTATCTTTTTGGAAACAGAGGAAAGGGCCAGATCCCTGACCTTATTCCTCTCATGCAAAAAGGCGAGTTTCCACGGATTCGAGTTTCCGAAATTCAGGAGGAGACCCTCTTTTTGGATATTTCTCTCCACTCTTTTCATCGTCACACCCGGGCCTTCCTAAAAATCCAGGATGGATGCAATGCCCGTTGTTCATACTGTATCGTTCCTTATGCCAGGGGCCGTTCGAGGAGCCTCCCGCCGGAGAAGGTCGTCGAACATCTGAGGATGTTGAAGGAAAAGGGATTTAAAGAAGTCGTGCTCACCGGCATCCATATTGGTGCCTATGGGCTGGACCTTACCCCTCCCTTCCCTTTAGAGAAACTCCTTGGAAGACTGGAGGAAGAGGATACTCCCGATCGCATTCGACTGAGTTCAATTGAGCCAATGGATTTTTCAGCAGACCTCATCTCTTTTCTCTCGCAATCGACTAAGGTCTGCCCTCACCTCCACATTCCCATCCAGAGTGGAGATGATGAGATTCTAAAAAGGATGAATAGAAACTATGACCGCTCCGTTCTCTTTCATCTCATCCGAGATCTTCATCAGAGGATTCCAAAGCTCTCCATCGGTGCGGACGTGATCATTGGATTTCCAGGAGAGACAGAAGAGAGGTTTCAACGTACCTATGCACTGATCGAATCCCTCCCACTCTCCTATCTCCATGTCTTCCCCTTTTCTAAGAGAAAGAGGACCCCTGCCTCCCAATTTCCCGATCAAGTCGATGCAGGGAGAATCAAGAAGAGAGCCGAAGGGATGAGGGAGTTGGGCAAACAGAAACGCCAGATTTTCTATCATCAGTTCCTCCATCAGGAGTTGAGCGTTCTGGTGGAGGACCGAAGAGAAAAAGAGACCGGGAGATGGAAAGGGCTTTCACGCAATTACATTCCTGTGCTTCTCACCGATGAAAGCGGATCAGAAGGCCATCCAGATTGGATCAATCAGGAACGGACCGTGAGGGTGACCGAATGGACGGAAAAGGGTGTCGTCGGAAGAGCGGTGGAGAGATAGGATGGAAGAGAAGAGATTAGCTTCGTTAAAGGAACTGGAAAGTCGTCTGGGCTATCAATTTAATGAGATCGGATGGCTGGATAAAGCCCTGACCCACCGATCCTTCATAAATGAGACAGCGTCCACAGAGAAGGTATCAAATGAAGTCTTAGAATTTCTTGGCGATGCCGTCCTCAACCTTGGGGTAAGTCACCTTCTCCTTCAGAAATTTCCGGAGGCTCGAGAAGGAACGCTTTCGATGAGGAGGGCCCAACTCGTCAAACAGAGCTCTCTCGCATTCCTGTTCAAGGAACTCCGATTGGAAGAACATCTCCTTCTTGGAAAGGGAGAACTCTCAAATGGCGGGATGAAGAAATCCTCCATCCTGTCCGATGCCTATGAAGCCTTGATCGGAGCCATCTTCATGGACTCAGGATTCTACCAGGCTCTCGAGATTATCGAACACCATTTCGAGCCCTATCTCCAAACCAAGACCCCATCTGTACTATTTGATGATTTCAAAAGCCTTCTACAAATACACTCTCAACAGGCTCACGGACTGTCTCCTCAATATCGAGTGGTGAAGGAGTCCGGGCCAGATCACGACAAACAATTTCAGGCCTCTGTGATCATCGACGGGGAGGTCAAGGGAACGGGATGGGGGAAGAGTAAAAAGTTGGCCGAACAAGAGGCCGCCAGAAATGCGTTGGAAGAGATCGATAAAATGTCAAATGACAAATTTCAAAGTTCAAATGAAATCCAAAGCACTGAATGCCAAAGCTCAAAGGAGTCTTCTGAATTTTGAGATCTGGAATTTGACATTCATTTGAAATTTGGATTTTGAAATTTGACATTGAGAGGCCATATGAGGCCGCTGATCATTCCCATTTTCCTTCCTAATGCGGGTTGTCGTGAACGGTGTCTCTTTTGCAACCAGAAGGTCTCAGGTGACGGACTCCCATCCTCCTTTTTTGTTCGAAACTTCATTGAGACCTCTCTCCGAGGGTTTCCTCTTGATAAGAACGATAGGGAGAACCAGATTGCTTTCTACGGTGGAAGTTTTACAGCAATCCGTCGAGAGGATCAGATCCGTTATCTGAAAGAGGTCCAGCCCTTTCTCTCTTCTGGCCTGATCGATTCCATTCGCGTCTCCACCCGACCAGATGCCTTAGGTGAAGAGACCCTTTCCCTGCTCAAAGAATACGGAGTGAAAACTATCGAGATCGGAACGCAGTCGATGATCGATCAAGTCCTCCTCCTCGCCAATAGGGGCCACTGGGCAGAGGACACCATCTCTGCCACGACACGGTTAAAACGATGGGGCTTCGAGATAGGTATTCATCTGATGATCGGCCTTTTAGGTGACACCTTTGATCATTTTCTCCAGACCCTCGATCGGATCATCGAACTCAGACCCGATTTTATCAGGATCCATCCCACACTGGTTCTCAAAGGTGCCCCTCTCGAAATCCTGTGGCGGACCGGAAAGTATTCTCCCCTCCCCCTGGAGGAAACGATTCAATGGCTTAAAAAAGGGCTTCTCAAATTGGAAAGGGCCTCCATCCCAGTGGCACGGGTTGGCCTCCAACCAACAAAGGAGTTGGAGAAAAACTTCCTCGCCGGTCCCTACCATCCTGCTCTTCATCAGCTGATTGATTCAGCTATTTTCTTTGACATGGCGACTTCTCTTCTCCAAATCTCTCAAGAAAATGGCCAAGCCCTATTCTTATGCCATCCCAAAGAGGTCTCAAACCTGAGAGGCCAGAGGAATGAAAATATTCTAAGACTGAAAAAGCATTTTAAACTCAGTGAAATCTTAATCGATGAAAGACAGGAATGGCCAAGGGGTTGCCTGGGACTTCAAACTCAAGGAGGAGAGACCTCGGTCCATCGAAAGTCTCTTGTTTTTTAGAAAACGTCTTGCGGGGTTTCTAAAGGGAGGCAGATAACGCTTAAATCAGCGGCGGTACTCTGTCCGCTGGATTGACACGTTAGGCTATACGTTTCTTCCAATATCCGGGTTTTCGCCTGCCATGTGCAATGGCAACGATCTCAAGTTTTCCGACAACTTCGCGATATACTAGACGTTCTTGTAACCGTCATGGCTACTGTCGGACGGTGCTGTGTGGTGCCTTCTGACATCGAAACGGCAATCATTACCAAACACGTTTATCGGATTACCGCTGATCAGACTGTTGTGAACCCTTTTTATCTCATGCAATGCATACGTGGCTGCCCCCTGGTCCTTGCACAAGTCCAAAGTGAAATACAAGGAGTTACCCGCCCTGGTATAAACGGAGCAATTTTGAAGGCAATTAAGATTCCCCTTCCACCACTTACCGAACAACACGAAATCATCCGTCGAGTTGAAGCAATGTTCAAATTAGCTGATACTGTTGAGAAACGGGTGGCAGCAGCGAAAGTCCGATCAGACAAGCTAACCCAAACAATCCTGGCGAAAGCCTTCCGGGGGGAATTGGTCCCAACCGAGGCCGAACTCGCCCGCCGCGAACGCCGGTCTTATGAACCGGCTTCCAAGCTTTTAGCCCGTATCAAATCCGACAAGGAAATGAATGAAATTTCGGTGAAATTACATCATAAGCTTGATCACAAAAAAAGGAGTAAATAGCCTTTATCTTTTTAAGTTAAAAAACATAAGGGATTATGCTATTATTACACCAGCGAAAACAAGGAAACGTTTTAAGTTCGTGAACCGTGAAACAATTTTATACCCCACTCTGAAATTGGGCTTTAAAAAATCGGATTAATGCTATGGCGGATTTTTTTTCTGACCAAGAAATCTATCATCTGATTCAGGAAAGAAAACCATTGCCAGCCGACTACCGAACAAAAATCCAAACTCGGCCAAAGTCAGGACACAAAGAGCGTGAATTGGATATAGAAGATGGAGATGGAGGAGATTATCGTCTTATCTTGCGACAGAGCACTTTCAATCCGCTTGATTTTTCAGTTATATTGGCTTATAGGCCTCCAAAGTCAAACCAGCTTTTTCGCTTAAAACGATATAATGGAAAAAGCCATGAGCATACAAACCCTATTGAAGGGGAAACATTCTATGGTTTCCACATTCACCAAGCTACAGAACGGTATCAAGAGATTGGTGCCAGAGAAGATACTTATGCTAAACCAACAGATCGATTTGCTGATTTTCAGCAGGCCATTACATGTATGCTCAAAGATTGTGGCTTTGAGATACCTCTCGATTCACAGGGCCGCCTTTTTGAGGAGATATGAGAGATGACTATAGAGATCATTGAACGCGATTTTAAGGAAAAAGTGTGCGAAAAACTTAGGCTTACATCTGAGGGGGTAAATCGCTTTCGAGTTTTCACTCCTTTCATGTTCGAAGATGGAGATCATCTTTCTATCGTCCTAAAAAGAGAAAATGGGAAGTGGGTGCTCTCGGACGAAGGACACACCTATATGCATCTTACTTATGACCTCGACGAGAGGGATCTGCAGCGGGGCACAAGACAAAAAATCATTACTAACGCACTTTCCGTATTCAGCGTCCAGGACCGAGAAGGAGAACTTATTGTTCCAATTCATAATGATCTTTACGGAGATGCATTATATAGCTTTATCCAGGCACTTTTGAGGATTACGGATGTTACCTATCTTTCAAGAGAAAGGGTCCGTTCTGCATTTATGGAAGACTTCAGGACGTTTTTGGAAGAAACAGTCCCTGCAAACCGACGGGAATTTGATTGGCATGATCCTAAACACGACCCAGAAGGAAAGTACTTAATTGATTGCCGAATCAATAGTATGCCTAAGCCTCAATATGTCTTTGCAATACCCAATGACGATAAAACAAGGGACGCAATGATTACTTTGCTTCAACATGAAAGATGGGGGCTCTCTTTCCACTCTCTTGCTATATTTGAGGATCAAGAAGAAATTAACCGTAAAGTGCTTGCACGCTTCAGCGATGTTTGTGAAAAGCAGTTTTCCAGTCTAGGCACAAACCGTGAACGCATTAACCGATACCTTAAAGAATCTATGAGTATTCAATAGAAATCTTTCATCTCCATTATGTCGACAGTTTCCAATAGTGAAAAAATGAGGGATCCTTCCAAATTTCTGGGGGAAATAGCGTGAGTACTCCCCATAATTCTTACCAGAGGTTAAGGAGATTTTAAGAGTGGCCAAAGAGAGATGCCAAATATGCGGGATAGAAAAAGCCAAACGCACCTGCAAAATTAAAGATGCGCTCCAAATCTGTCCTGTTTGTTGTGCAAAACTTCGTTATGGCCAGTGCGCTGGGTGCGCTTATTATACGGCTTCTGTGAGATACCAGACAGAAAAACCGCAAAGAGAGAGACATTTTATCACCCCGATTAACCCGGAGATTGATGAGGAATGCGATAGGATCTTATCGGCGGTAGAGTCCGGTCATCTTTCACGAGGCGAAGAGCTAATGAAGGAGCTTTACAAGAAGTATCCGGATTACCATACCGTTCTGTATGGAATGGGGGTCTGCCATGTCTTGCAGGATAAATTTGAAGAAGCAATTGAATTTTTTAAAAGGGCAGTGCATATCTTTCCATATCTAACCGAAGCCTATTTTAACATGGCGATGGCGTATATTAAGTTGGGAGATATCGCTGGAGTGGTCAGGGGATTCAGAGAGGTCATTCGAGTGGGTGGCGATAAGGAACTCGTTTCTGAGGCGAAACGCAGGCTGGATGATCTGGACAAAATGGTTAGAGAGCTAAATGGATTTAATCTCGATACTTACCTTAAAAATAGTGAGACGTTCGGCGAAGCTTTTGCAGCCTTACAAAATCGTCAATTTGCGTTGGCAATAGATCTTTTTAGACGTGTTATATCCACCGATCCTAAACACGTCCAGTCATGGGGAAATTTGGGGCTTGCATATGCTGGCATGGGCGAAAAGGATAAAGCTCTGGAGTGTCTTGATAAGGCATTGGAGCTTGATCCAGAATATGAAATAGCGGCAGTTAACAGAATAGGTATTGAGAAAATGAGGGAGGGGAAGTGCCTTGAGGGAAAGATAGACAGCGTTGATTATTATCGAGATTATAAGGTCAAAGGCAAGAAATCATACATCGCCGAAATTCTCGGAAATGTTGGAGGCTTTCTTAAGAGGTAATAAACCTTAATGTTGAAAAGGGAGGCGGGTGTGCTTCCAATCCTTTACAATTGCGGATTTTTTCTATGTTTTATGGGTCACATGTGATGCCACCTGAGGTGATCTTTGTGATATGCTTGCGAACTGAGTAGCAAAACGTTTAGAGGTGCCGCTGTAAAGGTTTTCTAGCACGCCCACCTCCCTTTTTATATAATTTTTATGCAACTGTCAGGCAAACAATGTTTCTTTAAAAAATAATATCATTTGCTTCTCAAGAGCATTCGGGTAGGTTGGAAGATGTTATTCAGAACACCGGAAGATACTTATAGAGCTTATGAACGTTTCCTGAGAAAACGGAATTTTAAAAAGGCGTATCAGTGCCTCGAAAGCCTCCTCCATCAGTTTCCCGGCGATGAAGCCCTGCTCGTTGATATCGTAAACCTCACTTATTATGATTGGGATAACTATGAGATGGCCCGTCCGTGGCTGATCAAGCTAACACAGAGCCGGTCGGTATGGAGAGACTATCTCCTGTTCGGTCGCGGCGAAGCGCGCCTTGGAAATGGACCTCGGGCCAGGGAGTATTTGAATAGGGCAAAAGAACTTCTGGATAAACGAGGGAGCCCTCGGGATCGAAAGGAGGCTAAGGCGGCCTTTTTGGAGGTTGAGGACTGGATAAAATTTTGCGAATGGAAGTCGTTGTCAAAACCAAAGGTCGAAAAGATTGTTTCAGCCAGAGAGAAAGGAGCCAGTCCTCCCACTGGCAGCCCGGATGCTTCCGCAATACGTTCTGCATCTGAAGGAATTCCTTCTCCAAAACCAACCGTGGAGAAACCTCAGGAGAAATCGCTTCCGAAACCCATCGAAAAGCCTGCGCCGCCAGCCATCCCGGAATACCCTGTTCCTGTGAGTTTTTCTCTTCCTGGAGTTGAGGCTCAAAACGAGTTTCAATCTGCACTCCTCTCCCCCCTGAAAGAGATAAAGCTCCTGATCGATTACACCCACCTTACCATTCAGAGCGGCTTCGATGAACTCCTCTGTTTGAACGCAATCCATAACGTCGAACGATACTGGTATCAGATTGAGACTGTAAAGAAGGTTCTCAAATATTTTAGGGGCAGGGTTCTCTTGTGCGATGAAGTGGGTCTTGGAAAGACCATTGAGGCCGGGATGGTGATCAAGGAGTATCTCATGAGGAACATGGTGAGAAATGTCCTGATCCTAACTCCTTCCGCCCTCGTTTCTCAGTGGAAAGAGGAGATGGAGACAAAATTCGGCATTGAATTCATGACGACCGACGACGTGGAAGCATCTGAAGACCCGGAAAAGTTCTGGAGTGGAAAGTATCTCATTGTTTCCCTCAACCTGGCAAAGAGCAAAAGGAACATGCCCGTGGTGACTCGGCACTTTTATGACCTTGTGGTAGTTGATGAGGCACATCATCTGAGAAACAGGACAACCCTGGCATGGAAACTCATTAACCAGATTCAGAAGAGATTTATTCTTCTTCTTTCGGCTACCCCCCTTCAGAACAACCTGATCGAACTCTTCAACCTCATCACCCTTCTGAAGCCCGGACAGTTCAAGACGGAAAAGCTCTTCAGGCAGGAATATTTGATGAAAGGGAACCTGAGGAAACCTTCCAATCGGGACAAAATGAGGGAGCTTCTGCGGGACGTGATGATCCGAAATACACGAAGCATCATCGATTTGAAGCTTCCCCGGAGGTTTGCCACCACCCTGAGAATCGAGCCTGCGGAGACGGAGAGGAAGATATATCAGGGGCTAAACAACTACCTCCGAAAGGATGGCCTGAACAGGTTGACGCTCAATCTCCTTTTGAGGGAGGCTGGGAGTAGCCCTTTTGCTCTTAAGGGGAGCCTTCTTCAACTACCCGGAGAAGATGGGGAGAAGCAAAGAATCATTGAATTGGTGGATAGCCTCGAAGAGGTTTCCAAAGGAAAAGCCCTTCTTGACCTTGTCAGGAAGAATTCAAAGGAGAAAAAGGTCATCTTCACCCAGTATGTGAAAAGCCTGGAATATATTACGGGCCTGTTGAAGCGAAACGGAATTCAACACGTAATATTCAAAGGGGCGCTGACCGCAAGGGAAAAGAATGCCGCCATTGAACAGTTTCGGAACGAAGCGCCTGTCCTTGTTTCCACGGAATCGGGAGGAGAGGGAAGAAATCTTCAGTTCTGCAACACCATGATCAATTTTGATCTACCCTGGAATCCCATGAGGATTGAACAGAGGATCGGAAGGCTCCACAGGATTGGGCAGACCCGGGACGTCTTTGTCTTTAACCTTGCGGTGAAGGAAACTCTGGAAGATTATGTCATCGATCTTCTCGATAATAAGATCAATATGTTTGAGATGGTAATCGGGGAGATCGAACCCATCCTCGGCCACCTCGAAAAAGGAGAAGACTTCGAAGACCTCGTCATGGGAGTATGGCTCGAGAGCGCAAACGATGGGGAGCTCAAGGTGGGATTTGAAAAGCTCGGCGAGGATCTCGTAAGGGCCAAGAATGAATACCTGAAAGCTAAGTCCTTTGACAACGAGATTTTTGGCGAAGATTACGAGATTTAGAAAAGCGCGTACTGAATGATTGATACGAAAACGTCTGAAGGAGGAGAACGATGGGACAGAGCAGGCCTCTCCCTGAGGTTTTGGCCAATATCCTGACTCTTGAGGGGGCGCTGCTGGAAAGAACAGATGACGACTGTCTGGAGTTTGTCGTCCCGCCCTCTCTTTCTGAAACCCTCGGCATCCCTGAACATGGAAAACTCAGTTTTGCCTACCATCCTTTCGATGAAAGCGTAATCAGCGCATCCTATGAATCAGAGTTCTTTCGATCAGTCGATAGACTCTTTTCGGGAAGAGGGAAAATGGCCAAAGCCGTCTATTCGTCCCAACTCCCGAATATCGGAAAGGTATCGAAATGGGTTTCTGAGAAGATCGCCCTTTCCAACGCGAGCTTCCGGCTTCAGAAGGTAGATAATCAGAGGATCGCCTATGCCTTGATTTTTTTCAAGTACGTAGCCCTTTCCGACGAAAAAAGGGAAGGCATTTTTTCGCTCCTGATCAATGAGCAAAATCTTTCGACCTCCCCTCTCAATGCCAATGTCACGGCCTTCTGGGAGGACCTGAAGGAGCCTAAGGAAATCCTCGCAAGAAGCGAGGGGATTTCAAAGTCCCTTCAGGCGGGCTTCTCGGCAGCCTCTCTTATAGTCAAGGAAGAGTTTGAGCCGTTTATTAAAAGCCTTGAGAGGAGGCTCAATCGTGATATCATAAGAGTGTTCGAGTATTACGAGACCTTGAAGGGTGAAATCCACAAAGCCTTTGAGAAAAAATTCTTTTCTGGAAGGGATTCTCCTGAAGCGCAAAGCGAAGAGGAAAGGAAGGTACTTTCAGGGAAATTGGATGCCGTTGAGGGAGAAAAGAGATGGAAGATTCAAGATCTCGTTTCGAAATATGCTTTGAATATCCGAATTGAACCTGTCTGTATCATTGATATTGAGACAGAATCCTTAGTTTTCTGGTTGGAGATCAAAAGACGGCTTTCCTCCAGGACCTTTCCTCTAAGCTATAACCCCCTCCTGAAAAAAGTGGATTCTTTGCCCTGTGAAGGTTGCTTCCACCCCCGCGGAACGTATTACCTCTGTGATGAAAAGTTGCACATCCTTTGTGCTACTTGCTTCAGGAAATGTCCTGATTGCGGAAGAGAGTACTGCTCTGCCTGCCATCCGAAGGGATGCCCCAGGTGCAAGAATTAATAAAATTGGGGACGGATTCGTATTTACGTATTAGGACTTTTTTTCAGATCTTCGAGTATTTTCGCAACGGCAGCCTGTAGAGGAGGTAAATCTTCATGGTTGCCGCTTCCAGAATGTCCTGAAGGTAGTCTGTATATTCGCGATTCGATTTCATACCGGCTGAGCCTCTTCCAGGATATGGCGGCCTATGGCTGGTTTCAGAGCACTCTTCATGACCAGGTCAACCTTTATCTTCAAAAGTTCGCTGAGATAGCGCTCAAGCCGAATAAACTCAAAAAGGGAAGGCACACGGTCAAACTCCACAAGCACATCCAAATCGCTACGTTTGCGTTGTTCCCCTCTTACTGAGGAGTCCATAATAGGATAGACATCCTCGAATTGAAGGCTTGCCCGTTTGAAAACCTTGGGCTGGACTCCGGCTTTCGCCGGAGAGACGAATTTGAGGGATCGTCCCTTTTCGTCATTCCGGCGAAAGCCGGAATCCAGTGGTATAGAAGAAGAGTTTGATGTCTATACAATTACGGCCTTATTAGTAAGATGGATTCTGTTCACAGAAGCAGTCGAAGGTCTATAGAGGTTTTTTACACCAATAGTAACTTCTCATCCACGACGCCAAACCGCTCGACCACTTCTGGAACGGTCAATCTCGATTTCTCCCCCCCTGAGACGTCGAGAATGATTCTCCCCTCGTGCATCATGATCAATCTGTCTCCATGCCGGATCGCCTGTTCCATATTATGGGTTACCATGAGGGTGGTCAAAGCATTTTCCTTGACTACCCTCTCCGTCAGATCCATCACCACAGCCGCAGTCTTTGGATCCAGAGAGGCCGTATGTTCATCCAGTAGAAGAAGCTTGGGGAGAGCGAGGGTAGCCATGAGAATGGCGAGAGATTGCCGCTGGCCACCGGAGAGAAGACCGACCCGATCCGAAAGGCGGTCTTCCAATCCCAAACCAAGGGTCTGAAGGATGGGTTTATATGTCCTTCGATGGTTTTCTGTCACTCCCTTCCTCAACCCCCTTGACTTTCCTCTGAGGAGGGCCATCGAGAGGTTCTCTTCGACGGTCATTTCAGAGGCTGTTCCCATCAAAGGGTTCTGAAAGACTCTCCCGATAAATTTCCCTCTCATAAATTCAGAAAGATGCGTTACATCGAGACCATCGATGATCACGTTTCCATCATCGACAAGGACACTTCCGGTAATAGAATTGAGCAGCGTTGTCTTCCCAGCTCCATTGCTCCCAATGATCGTGATGAAATCACCTTTTGAAACCTTTAGATTGATGCCCTGAAGGGCCACCTTTTCATCAATGCTTCCCCGATTAAAGACCTTGGTCACATTTTCAAGTTCGAGCATTCTATTCTTATCCCAGGGATCTCCCCTTGACCAGGGCCCTTCTCTTTGCCTCTCTTAAAATTTTACTGACTCCATAGCGATCCCTCAGGGCAGGCGCACATAGCGCAACGGCAACCATCAGACCAGTGGCCAGTTTGAGGTCCGTCGGAGCTAATCCCAGGCGGAGGCCTACGGAGATAACAAAATAATAAACGACAGTGCCGAGGATCATAGCAGTGCTGAGCCACCACATATTTTTAGGTCGAAGCAATGTTTCGCCGATGATCATAGCTGCCAACCCTGTTACCATGACCCCAACCCCCATGCTGATATCGGCAAAGCCCTGATCTTGAGTGATTAAAGAACCGGAGAGGGCGATCAAGGCGTTCGCCATTCCCAAGCCTAATATATTGGTGAAGTCTGTATCCACCCCCAAGCTCTTGATCATCTGTTCGTTATCGCCGGTCGCCCTAAGCGCTAATCCCAATTCTGTCATTAAGAATTTATCTACCAACCATTTGCTCAGTAAGATAACGATCAAGAAAAAGAAAATTAAGGGAAGGCTCGACTTCGGAATCAGCTTTTCAATGGGCGTTAAAATCGTCCCAAAGTAGAGTAATGGAATATTCGATCTGCCCATGATTCTCAGATTGATCGTAAAGAGAATGGTCATGACCAGAAGTCCGGAGAGGAGTTTGCTGATTTTGAATTTCGTGTTCAATACTCCGGTCAAGATTCCAGCGGCAAATCCTGCAAAGAGAGAAACCACCACACCGAAGACTGGTTGTAACCCAGCGGCGATCATGCTGGCAGTGATCGCTCCACCCAGTGGAAAGCTACCTTCGATTGTTAGATCCGGGAAACGAATGATCCGGAAGGAAAGCATCACCCCAAGGGTGACCAATGCATACTCAAATCCTTGAAGAAGGGCAACGATGAGGATATTTAGCATGGCGGTGGTATCTAAAAATTAAGATAAATATAAATCACAAATCCCCCTCAATCCCCTGAAGCTGTGAAAAAATTGCTTCAAGTTGAGAGGGCGGGCAGAGATATCGGGCGGATTTCCGGGAAGCCGCCGCCAGGCGGGAATCTTCCCAAGGTTTTACAGCGGTACATTTTCCCGTTAACTACCCTCGATGAAAAACTTCAATATTCGTCGCTCATTGCAGAGCCTTATTACCTCTCCCTTCAAAACGACCGCATTTGTAAAACTTTGAAGATATTCCTACCCGACCTGCAGTCCCGATTTTTTCACATCTCCCCTTTTACTAAAGGGGGATGTGGGGGATTAGCTGAAACCCATCAGGTATTACTTAAAAGACCTTCTTAGCCTTTTTCAGAAGATCCTCTGGGAATTTGATCCCGATCTCATCAGCCGTTTTTTGATTAAGAAAGATATCAAAATCCTTTGCGAAAGCAACCGGTATCTCCGATGGTTTTCCTCCTTTGATGATCCGGACCGCCTGCTCGCCAGCTATTCTACCCAGATTGAAATAATTCGTCCCCACTGTGGCCAGACCTCCCCGCTCCACACTGGGTGTTCCTGGGACCAAAACGGGAATCATATTTTTATTGGCGACCTTGATGACCGATTCTAAGGCCGAGACCACGGTATTGTCCTGGATGACATAGATCCCGTCTACTCTTCCGACCAATGTCTGGGTGGCAGCAAAAACCTCCCCACTGTTGGTGACGGTGGCATCGACCAGATCGAGTTTCAACTCTTTGGCAACACCCTTGGTCATCTCTACCAGGACTCTGGAATTATCTTCTCCGGCATTGTAGATGATTCCTAATTTTTTAACCTTCGGCACGATTTTGAGTAACAGCTCGATCTGGGTTTTTACTGGGATGAGGTCGCTCACACCGGTCACATTGTTTCCTGACGACTCAACAGCCTTGACCAATCCGGCCTTAACAGGATCGGTCACCGCATTGAAGATGATCGGGATGCTTTGAGTCTCTTTGACCGCTGCCTGAGAGGCGGGGGTGGCAATGGTGTAAATCAGGTCCTTATTGTCACCGACAAACTTTTTTACAATCGTTCGAGCGACGCTCATATCCCTCTGGGCATTCTGAACATCTAATTTGGTTTTTTCTCCATCCTTAAATCCAGCTTGAGCCAAAAAGTCGATAAACCCATCTCTGGCAGCATCTAAGGCGGGATGGGAGGCGAATTGAAGAACTCCGATCTGCACGATCTTTTGCTGGCCGAAGGTCGTCCCAGTGAAAAAGATACCTACCATTAAAAAGGGGATAAAAATAACGGTCCATTTTTTCATAAAGATACCTCCTTTCGACAGTGTTAAATTTATTTGGTAATGCTATAATGATTTTTATTTTACGATGTTATCGAATCAGGTCTATCATAATTAAAAACATGGATGATTTCAATATCATAATTCTTGGTGGGTTGGAGGATTAAGAAGATGGAGTCTCCCGCCTGAAGCAGGACATCGTATATAGGTCACGTCGCCGTTAATTTTTAAAGAATTTCAGGAGGTCACGAATGGCTGAAATGGTCAGTGAAGGAGGTAAAAGAGGAATACCCGGTAACCTCGAATTGCCCCTCTCGGTAGAAAGATTACCCAATGGGAATACGTTGATCACAGATGGAGGGGACGAAGCAGGGCTCGGTAGTGAAGTGATCGAGGTAGATCCATTTGGGAACATTGTTTGGCAATTTGATGACCATGAGGGATTACGTTTTGCCCACAGTTCACGAAGAATGCGTAATGGCAACACCCTGATCACGGATACCACCAACAACCGCCTTCTTGAAGTGACATTAGATAAAAAAATCGTGATGAATTCGGATGATTGGGAGGGAGGGACAGGGAGGCTTTCGGATGGATCTCATCTCCATTATCCCAATGAGGCGTTTGAGTTGGAAGATGGGACGTTTCTGGTGACAGACCGAAATAACGATCGATGCCTCCAGGTTGATCGAGAGGGTTATGTAATCTGGTCATTCGGTGAGAAAGAACTCCACCATCCACATAATGCCAATCCCCTTCCAAATGGGAATATCCTGGTTTCAGATTCAGATGGGAACAGGATCATTGAAGTTAATCGGAACAAAGAAATTGTCTGGTCCTATGGGGATGGCTCGATCGAAATACTCTGGTGGCCCCGAAGCGCCATCCGTCTACCTAATGGAAATACCCTCATGACTGATACAAAAAATCACAGGCTTTTAGAAGTAACGAGAGAAGGAAATATGGTCTGGAAATTTCAAACAGAGCATGTCGATACGTTTTATGTTACCTATGCCACCCCTCAGGGGACATTCCTCACCTCCTCTGCAGATGGACACCACCAAGTCATTGAGATTGACCGTGCCTGCAATTATGTTTGGACATTCAGAAATTATCGAAGGCCCTTTCCGCTCTATGCTGGTTTGACCAATGGATTTTTTAAGAACAGAGCAGAAAATGGTCAACCAGAGCACTGGACTTTTGCGACGCGACTCTCCGAGGGTGGAGGAAAACTCCTTTGGGACGAACAGAACAAACCGAGACCCTGTCCCGGGATTGAACTTGAGAGAGAAGGGGCTTTATTTTTACAACAGGCCATCGCTATGGAGCCTGGAGCACTCTATCGGGTAGGAGCAGAAATCAAAACAGAGGGTGGTGAAGGAAGTGCTTGTCTGCAGATGGATTTCTTTGATGCTTATGGAGGCTCCATGTTTCAGGATATTACGAAAACACCTATGGGAGAAATCTTTACAGGATTCAGTGATTGGACAGCAGACTCTTTTGAAATCAGGGTTCCCCGTCATGCTACCTATGGAGAGTTGAGATTATTTCTCCACAACAAAGGGAGGGCATTCATTAAAAATGTGATGTTAAATAAAATTTAGCATTCCATCTCAATAGCTATAAACCTTGATGACGAATGGGGAGAAAAGAATGATATTAAATAGAAAAATCAGTGAGAAGAGAGAAAGACAATGTGCGAAACTCATCGAGATCTCCAAAGATATCGTCAGGCAGGCTTTTGATCGGTTTAAACCGGAGGATCTCTGTATCACCTGGACGGGTGGGAAGGACAGTGGTTTAACCCTCTGGATCATGCGACAGGTCTGTCTGGAAAAAGGAGTTCCCCTTCCTAAGACCATGATCATCGGTGAGGGAGATGAGTTTGAGGAGATCGAGCAGTTCGTGGAGAGGATAAAAATGGAATGGAACGTTCCTCTTGAGTTTTGTCGAAATGAGGATGTTCTGAAGGTAGCCAATTATACCTTGAATGCCTTTGTCAAGGTGGAGGAATTAAATGAGCGAAACCGAGCGGAGCTCAAGCGCATTGGGTTTGATGAGGAGGAATTTCCATTTGAGGCAGAATCTTATGCGGGCAATCATTTGATGAAAACGGTTGTATTTAACCAGTTTTTAGAACGAAATGGCATTAAGGGTATCTTCCAAGGCCTTCGTTGGGATGAACATCCGGCTCGATTCAATGACGAATATTTTGAAAATAAGGAGGGAGGTTATTTGGTGCCTGAACATACCCGAATCCGTCCCATCCTCCATTTCACTGAAAAAGACCTATGGAATACCTATGCGGCCTTTAAGATTCCCTATTGCGTGCTTTATGAGCGTGGTTATCGGTCCTTGGGAGCCAAGACGACCAGCTTAATATCTGTTGAAGGTGTCCCAGCCTGGGGACAAGATTTAGAAAATACTGAGGAGCGAGCTGGGAGGCGGCAGGACAAAGAAAAGGCCATGGAGCGGATGAGAAAGTTGGGATATATGTGATTATAAATAAGGATTTAAAACAGATGTCTAACTTGATTCCACCCCATGGTGGAAAACTCAAACCATTACTGCTTAGGGGGAAGGAGTTGGTGGAAGTCATTGAGAAGGCCAGATCTCTTCCTGAGATTCAGATGACAACCCGGGAGAGGGATGACCTGATCATGATGGGGATCGGAGCCTTCAGTCCTCTGGAAGGGTTTATGGGAAAGGCTGACTGGAGAGGTGTTTGCGATGAGATGAAGATGGCGAACGGAACCTTCTGGCCCATTCCCATTACGCTTTCCATAACAAATGAAGAGGGCTCCCGAATAAAGGAAGGTCAGGAAGTGGCTCTAATCGATGAAGAAAATAAGAGGATGATGGGAAGCATGGTGGTTCAGGAGAAATACTCCATTGACAAGGTCTATGAGTGCAGGCAGGTCTTCAAGACCGATGACATCAAACATCCTGGTGTAGCCAAAGTCATAGCCCAAGGAGACCTTAGTATCGGCGGTCCTGTCAAAGCTTTTAGCGAAGGTGACTATCCGGAAAAATTCAAAGGTCTCTATGCAACTCCGGAGGAAACACGAAAACTCTTTAAAGAAAAGGGTTGGAGGACCATCACAGCATTACAGCTCAGAAATCCCATGCATCGGTCCCATGAATATATTGCTAAGATTGCCCTGGAGATCTGTGATGGCCTCTTTATCCATCAGCTTATTGGAAAGCTGCAGGAAGGAGATATTCCAGCCAAGGTACGGGTCAAATGTGTTGATGCCTTGGTGGAACACTATTTTCCCAAAGAGCGCATTATTCAAAAAGGTTATCCCTTAGAGATGCGCTATGCTGGACCCCGAGAGGCATTACTCCATGCTCTATTCCGCCAGAATTATGGCGCAACTCACTTGATTGTGGGACGAGATCATGCTGGGGTTGGTGATTATTATGGCCCTTTCGAAGCCCAGGATATTTTCGACCAGATCCCATCAAATGCCCTGATGATCAAGCCACTGAAGATTGACTGGACCTTCTACTGTTACAAGTGTCAGACCATGGCGTCACCAAAGACTTGTCCCCATGGGGATGAAGATCATCTGATTCTGAGTGGCACAAAGCTCCGAAAGATGCTTTCTGAAGGGAGGAAACCTCCGACAGAATTTAGCCGGCCAGAAGTGCTGGATATCCTGATGGATTATTACCAGCACCTTGAAGAAAAGGCCGACGTCAATATGTATAAATATGCAGAAGGAGAGATAGAACAGGACTGCTGAACACCAATGGAAAATACAATATGGGTAGCCTTACCTTTCATCGGACTAATGGGCGGCTTCCTTTCTGGACTTTTGGGATTAGGAGGAGGGGTGATCCTATTACCCCTCTTAGCATTCGTCGGAAGAGTTCCTTTGAAGCTTGCTACAGGGACAACGCTGATACAGATATTCATTGCCGCTGCGATAGGTGTGCTTCCCCATTACCGAAGAGGAATGGTTGATTTAAAGGCTGGCCTTTTACTGGGGATTGCAGGAGTCACAGGAGGGTTTGCAGGTTCCTTACTATCAGTGCCTCTGTCAATACGTATCCTCGAAATCATCTTTCTTTTTGTGGTCGGGTTGGCCATAATTCTACTTTTCATCCCTTTAAAGCTCGAGGATAAAAACTACAAGAAGGGGAATTTCAATAAGGCTTTTGGAATTACAATAGGTTTTGGAGTGGGTATCTTAGCAGGCCTTTTGGGAGTGGGAGGAGGGTTCATTATTATTCCCCTCATGACTTACTTTCTCAAGATTCCTCTTCGGGTGGCGATCGGGACATCTCTGCTGATCATTCTCATTTCATCCCTGGGGACGCTTGGAGCGAAGTTCAAAATCGGGCATGTCAATCTACTGATTACCCTCCTCGTTATTTCAGGTTCGGTGATCGGGGCCTTCCTCGGTGCTTTTATCAGTCGAAGAACCCACGTGAAATCCCTCCGTCTGGTTCTCCTCTCTACCCTGGTTCTGATCTTTATCACCGTCGGATATAAAACCTTCTTCTAAAGAATCCCCTTTCCCCCCTCTATCCAGCTCTCCTGCTTAACCCTGATATTGCATAAAACTACCCGCATTAAATCATAATAACCAAACATATTTGAAATTTCACAGACTTGTCATCCTGAACTCGTTTCAGGATCTCACCCTATGGACAGAACGAGATGCTGAACCAAGTTCAGCATGACACCGTTTGTTTTCAAATGTTAGAGATAAATTCTCAGACTTAAAGATGTAAGAATCTACGCCTCGTCCGGGACTTCGCCCGGAAGAGGTGGCCCCCACGGGGCAATCTTCAAATGACCCTTATTAACCTCCCCCTTTGGCAAAGGGGGATTGAGGGGGATTCCCCTGATCTTAAATCCCCCCTCGCCCCCCTTTTCCAAAGGGGGGATAATGGGATTAAAGAAAAATCGACAATTTTTTGTCGATATTAATTCACTAAGCGCCGCCGGGATAGAAGTGAGGCGCGCGCAGACTTAGAAGGAGAGTTACCGACATGTGCTCTTTCGATTTGCACCACGGGTTCCTAATCCCTTCCTATCTCACGTTTCCTCCAGCCCCCCTGCGATCCCG
>Ga0315279_10002417_pt1 | contig 28094 bp, 23 predicted proteins | sample YL17G06_20_MG_FD_203694 | JGI IMG/M metagenome (GOLD analysis project Ga0315279, IMG submission 203694) | Sediment microbial communities from Yellowstone Lake, YNP, Wyoming, USA - YL17G06_20 | ecosystem: Environmental > Aquatic > Freshwater > Lake > Sediment | place: USA: Wyoming | collected... | reverse complement strand
CTCGGCTGCGTCGCGATGGGCAGTGACGCCACTCATTGCCTAATGTGAACTTCCGTTGCAACGCCTATGCTCAGCGGCTGCCGTCAGCGCGCCAATATCATCGACAAAGGCAGCGCTGTAGTACTAGAGTGCCGCGTTGGAGTAGGCTGGAACACGCAGACACGGACCTGGATGCTGGGCTTCGCCCAGCGTGCCCTTGCTCAGGTGTTTTCCAGCTCCCTGATCTTGTCCCGGATCCGGGCTGCTTCCTCGTAGTTCTCTTCCTCGATCGCGCTGTCCAGGAGCTTTTTGAGACTGCTCATCTCGGATTCCGAAGGAAGCGTCGGGGTGTCCGCGACCTGCGGCGTTTCCCCCTCCTCGGCGATCTGGTTGGCGACGTCTGACTGCTTCAGCTCCCTGTTCTTTTCCTCGACCATCTTCACCGAGATTCCTGCCTCGTCCACGACCGCCTCGTCGATGTAGATCGGGCATTTCACGCGCACGGCGAGCGCCAGGCAGTCGGAGGGCCGCGCATCCACCGCGATCTCTGATCCCGCCGATTCGAGGATGAGCTTCGCGTAGTATGTGCTGTCCTTGAGAGAGGTGATCTCCACCCGGTTCACCGAGGACTCGAGGCTTTCCAGGACGGAGATGAAAAGGTCATGCGTGAGAGGCCGGGGCATCTTCACGCTGCCAAGGCCGATCAGGATCGATTGCGCTTCCAGCGGGGCGATGAAAATAGGTACTGCCACGTCCAGGCCGAGCGGCCGGACGAGAACTGCGTTGCCCTGCTCGGCTTTTGCCACTGTCCAGACCTCGGCGGGAACCAGCATGCGCAATACTCTCGGGTACAATGATAGAGCAATTGGCACGTGTTGGCAATACACCGAACCGGGGCGCATCAGGCAGGGGCGGTGTCAAAGCGGCCACCAGAGGTGGCATTCGCGGCCACCAGAGGTGGCATTCGCGGCCACCAGAGGTGGCATTCGCGGCCACCAGAGGTGGCATTCGCGGCCACCAGAGGTGGCATTCGCGGCCGCCAGAGGTGGCATTCGCGGCCACCAGAGGTGGCATTCGCGGCCACCAGAGGTGGCATTCATGGCTCTGCCACATGTATATTCATGCCGAGGAGAAAGAGATGTCACAATCGCATGGTCCCTTCGGCTCGCGGAGCACGCTGAAGACGGCAAAGGGACGCTTCGAATACTTCCGCCTCGAGAAGCTGGAGGCCCAGGGGCTGGGATCGATTTCCCGGATGCCTATCTCCATCAAGATCCTCCTGGAGTCGGTTCTCCGGCAAGTGAACGGATTTGACGTGCGGGAGGAAGACGTCCGCTCCCTGTGCGCCTGGAACTCCCCTGATTCGAAGAGCCGCGAGTTCCCCTTCAAGCCGGCGCGCGTGATCATGCAGGATTTTACCGGTGTGCCCGCGATCGTGGACCTGGCGGCGATGCGCGACGCCATGGCCGCCCTCGGGGGCGACCCGCAGCGCATCAACCCGGTGATTCCGGTGGACCTGGTCATCGACCATTCCGTGCAGGTGGACCTCTACGCCTCCTCCCGCGCGCTCGCGGGCAATGCGTCGCTCGAGTTCCAGCGTAACCGGGAGCGCTACGAGTTCCTCCGCTGGGGGGCGGGGGCATTTGCCGATTTCCGCGTCGTGCCTCCTGCCACGGGCATCGTGCACCAGGTGAACCTCGAGTATCTGGCAACGGTGATCCAGGCGCGGCCGATCGAGGGAGAGAAGGTCACCGCCGCTTTCCCCGACACCCTCGTGGGCACCGACTCGCACACCCCGATGATCAACGGGATCGGCGTCCTGGGCTGGGGCGTTGGCGGAATCGAGGCGGAGGCGGCGCTCCTCGGACAGCCCCTGTATATGCTCATCCCGCAGGTCGTGGGAATGCGGCTCACCGGCAGCCTCCGCGAAGGCGTGACGGCCACCGACCTGGTGCTCACGGTCACGCAGTCGCTGCGGAAGTTCGGCGTCGTCGACAAGATCGTGGAGTTCTTCGGCCCGGGGCTCGCCTCCCTCAGCGTGGCCGACCGGGCAACGATCAGCAACATGTCTCCCGAGTACGGGGCCACGGCGGGTTTCTTTCCCGTGGACGAGAAGACGCTGGAGTACCTGCGTTTTACCGGCAGGAGCGCGGACCTCGTGGATCTCGTGGAGCGCTACTGCCGCGAGCAGGGTCTGTTCCGAACCGCCGATGCACCGCAGCCGGAGTACTCCGCGGTCCTGGCACTCGACCTCGCGAGCGTCGAATCCTCGCTCGCCGGTCCGAAGAGGCCGCAGGACCGCATCCCGCTCTCCCGCGCCAAAGGCTCCTGGCGCCTGGCCACGGCCGCGCCGGATGCACAGGCGCCGGCTCCCTTGCGCGAGGTCGAGGTGAAGGTGGCCGGTTCCCGTGAGACCCTGCGCGATGGTGCGGTGGTGATCGCGGCGATCACGAGCTGCACCAACACCTCGAACCCCGCCGTCATGATCGCGGCAGGTCTCCTGGCGCGCAAGGCGGTGAAGCTCGGGCTGCGGGTCCCCGGCTACGTGAAGACGAGCTTCGCACCAGGATCGAAGGTCGTGACGCAGTACCTCGACAGAGCCGGTCTCAGCCCCTACCTGGAGGCGCTGGGCTTCCACCTCGTGGGCTACGGGTGCACGACGTGCATCGGCAACTCGGGGCCCCTCCAGCCCGTGATCAGCGCGGCCATCAAGGAACGGGACCTGACGGCCGTCTCCGTGCTCTCGGGCAACAGGAACTTCGAGGGAAGGATCCACCCCGAGGTGAAGGCGAACTATCTCGCCTCTCCGCCCCTGGTCGTCGCCTACGCGCTTGCGGGCTCCATGGAAGTCGACCTCACGACGGAGCCCATCGGCCGCGACAGGAGCGAGAACCCGGTCTATCTGAAGGACATCTGGCCCACGCTCGCCGAGATCGACGCGGCGCTCCTGGAAAACCTCACGCCGGAGATGTTCCGCACCGTGTACTCGAGCGTATTCACCGGGGATGAAGCGTGGCAGAAGGTGCGGATACCGGAGGATCGTCGCTACCGCTGGGATGGCGAATCGACGTACATCCGCCAGCCCACCTTCTTCGAGGGCATCACCGCACGGCCCCCCGACCTCCCCCGCATCAGCGGGGCGCGCGTCCTGGCCTTCCTCGGGGACTCGGTCACCACTGATCACATCTCGCCGGCGGGGAACATCCCCGAGAAGAGCCCGGCGGGACGATGGCTGATCGACCACGGCGTGAAGAAGGAAGACTTCAACACCTACGGATCGCGCCGCGGCAACCACGAGGTGATGATCCGCGGCACGTTCGCCAACATCCGCATCCGTAACAAGCTGGTCCCGGGAGTCGAGGGCGGGTACACTCGTCACCTCCCTTCGGGAGAACAGCTCGCCGTCTACGATGCGGCGCAGAAGTATGCCGCGGACAAGGTCCCCCTGCTCGTGATCGCGGGCAAGGAATACGGTTCGGGAAGCTCGCGGGACTGGGCCGCGAAGGGCACCATCCTCCTCGGTGTGCGTGCGGTGATCGCTGAGAGCTACGAGCGAATTCACCGCTCGAACCTGATCGGCATGGGGGTTCTTCCCTTGCAGTTCCGCGCGGGGGAGAGCGCGGAAAGCCTCGGTTTGACGGGTGAAGAAGTCTACGAGATCGAGGCGGCCGGGAAGCCCGGCCAGACCATCAGTGTCGTGGCGCGAGAGCCCTCAGGGAAGCAGAAGACCTTCTCCGTTCTCGCGCGCATCGACACCGCCGTGGAGCTCGAGTACTACCGCAACGGCGGGATCCTCCCCACGGTGCTCAGGGGGTTCGCGAAGAGCTCCGTGCGGTAGAGTTCGGCGAAATCAGCTCTTGGCAGGCCCGTCGAAGCTGATCGACGCCGCCTTCAGCATCCCGTCCGAACCGGGAGTTCCGCGCACGACGATCTGCATGCCCGCCGTCAGGGCGGCCGGCTTCACGCTCACGAGGCGGTGAATCGGGATGCCGTCGGGCACCGCTATCGTGGCCGTTCCCTCGCTGTACTTCATGGTGAGCGTGTGGCCGTTCATGCCCTGCGCGTAGTCACTCGCCATCGCGTTCGTCATCACCTCACCGGTGGCCATGGGGAACTGGCCCTTGCGGACCACGTCCCACATTTCCTTTGCAAAGATGTTGATCGAGGTCGCGATCAGGTCCATTCCGGAACGCCGTGCGGCCACGCCCAGCGCATCGCCGGCCTGAATCTGGTCGACCCCTGCCACGTCGCGCTTGAGGATCAGCGTATTCCCCTGGAGCACGACGATCTTCTGCGTCTTGTCCGCGAGCATCAGCGTGACATTTCCTCCGTCGATCGACACGATTGTGCCGCTGACCGGGGGAGTGCCCGCCTGGGCGAAGCCCCCTGGTGAAACTCCGAGAAAAACCACTATGGAAAACAGCAGCGCCGCGCGGCCCTGCCCATGACTCCTGCTCATGCCAGATCTCCTTCCCTCTAGAGAAGGTACGGCCGGAACGACCGGCCGGCCACTCCACGCCGTCACCTTCACCGCCCCGGGCCTTCCCTCCGGAGAGGGTGGACCCTGTGCCCGCCAGCGTGTTTCACTTCGACCATGAAAACCGGAACGTGGGGAGAAGCGCTGCAGAGCAGGAAGGCAACGAAGGCGCTCGGATCGCTGTACGGGGAGAAGCCGGGGGTCGTGGATCGGCAGAGGGCCAGGTATCGCGGCCTTCTCGGGCAGTTCGAGTCCGCGTTCCCTCATGCGGAAGGCCCCCGCCTTTTCAGCACGCCGGGCCGGACCGAGATCTGCGGAAATCATACCGACCACAACGGCGGCAGGGTGCTCGCCGCCGCCGTGGACCTGGATGCCATCGCCGTGGCGGCGCCGACCTCGGATGGCCGCATTACGATCGAAAGCGAAGGGTACCCGCGCCAGGAGATCAGCATCGACGACCTGGCAAAGAGAGACTCGGAGCTGTCCACCGCGGCCGCCCTCACGCGGGGGGTGGCGGCGCGAATGCGCGACACCGGTCACGCCGTCGGTGGATTCTGCGCCTGCGTGGCCAGCGACGTCCTGAAGGGCTCGGGCCTCAGCTCGTCGGCCTCCTACGAGGTGCTCGTTGCGACGATGCTCAACGCCCTTTACAACGGCAGCACCGTGAGGGGAGTCGAGCTTGCCCTCATCGCCCAGTACTCGGAAAACGAGTACTTCGGCAAGCCCTGCGGGCTCATGGACCAGACCACCTGCGCGCTGGGCGGGTTCGTGACGATCGATTTCCAGGATTTCTCCCGTCCCCGGGTGAGGGGCGTCCGCTCGGATTTCAGCGGGAGCGGCTATGTGCCCGTCATCGTCGATACCGGAGGCAGTCATTCAGATCTCACCGACGAGTACGCCGCGGTGAAGCAGGAAATGAAGGATGTGTCGCGGTATTTCGGTGGAAGCGTTCTGCGGGACGTTGCCCGGGACCGCGTCCTGGCCGAGCTGCCCCGGCTGCGCGGGAAGGTGAGCGATCGCGCGATCCTCCGGGCCCTGCATTTCTACGCCGATGACATGCGCGTGGAGCGGCAGGTCCAGGCACTGGAAGAAGGCAGGTTCGGGGATTTCCTGGGGCTAGTCAGGGAGAGCGGCCGCAGCTCCTGGACTCTCCTGCAGAACTGCTACTCGAACAGGTCCGTCGACCAGCAGGGAGTGCCCATCGCACTTGCCCTCAGTGAATCCCTTCTCGGGGACAACGGGGCGTGGCGGGTGCACGGCGGCGGTTTCGCCGGGACGATCCTCGCGTTCGCCCCGGAAGCGAAGCTCGAGGGCTACCTCACCGGCATGCGCGCCGTGTTCGGACCTGCATCCTGCCACGCTCTTTCCATCCGCGCGGCAGGCGCAGTGATGCTTGACGTGTAGCCCGGAGGGGCCGCAGGGAGTATCTTCGTGCTCATGCCCGGTATCGGCAACTACCACACGCACACGCATCACTGCGACGGCCGCGGGGAGCCCCACGAGTATGCCGAGGCGGCACTGCGGAAGGGCATGCCCCGGCTGGGATTCTCCGGGCACAACGTCGTGCCCTTTCCCACGAACTGGACAATGCCTGCCGCGCGCCTGGAGAGCTACCTCCGCGAGGTCCGTGAAGTCCGGGACCGCTACCGCGGGATGCTGGAGGTGTTTCTCGGAGTGGAGGCGGATTACATCCCCGACATGATCTCTCCCGCGCATCCGAGCATCCGCGGGCTCGGCCTGGATTTCGTCATCGGCTCCGTGCACTTCATCGGCCCCTCGGATGGGGACCACGCCTGGACGGTGGACGGGCCCCGCGAGGAGTTGGAGGCCGCGCTCAAAGACGGGTTCAGCGGGGATTCACGGCGCCTGGTCGAGCGCTACTACCGGCTGGTCGCCTCCATGGCGGAAACGGCGGCCCCTGACATCATCGCCCATTTCGACATCGTGAAGAAGAACAATCGGGACGGGCGGTTCTTCAGCGAAGAGGAGGCGTGGTACCGCGCCGCGGTGAAACGGGCCCTGGATGCGGTGCGGGAATCGGGGAGCGTCATGGAGATCAACACGGGCGGCGTTGTGCGCAACACCAGCGGCGCCTTCTATCCCTCACCCTGGATCCTGCAGGAAGCTCGGCAGATGGGAATACCGGTGATGGTGAGCTCCGATGCCCATCACCCGGATCATCTCGACGGGAAATTCCCCGAGGCCGTCCAGCTCCTGCGCGGCATTGGCTACCGCACGCAGCGCCAGCTCACCACCAGGGGTTGGATCGACGTCGAGCTGTAGCAGGCGCGCCGCCGGAGGCGGATCGGCGACGGATCCCTCAGTCGAAGTCGGTGATCCGGGCAGTCAGGCTCTTGTACCTAAACTTGGCCATTTCATTCAGCGCGAGCACCTCCGCTTCGGTGCCGGTGAATGGACAGCGGAGGCAGTAGTACTCCTTCCTCTCCTTGTCATAGAACATATCTACATCGATTTCCCGCACGAAACAGGCGGGACATCGAAAGTTCAAACGGCCTTTTCTACCTTGAGACATGTTGTCAGCTCCTCATTTTCCCGAAGGTCCTTCGCGAGGCCCAGGGTATACATGGGGGAGAAAGCATACCCTTCCCGGATCGTGCCCTCCACATCCTTGCTGATCGCAGCGGCCACGACCTTCGTCTGGACCTGCGGCACGAGCGCTTCCACTCTCGTGGCACCCTGCATGGTCTCCTCTCGGCACTTGTAGGCGTACAGGATCTCCGCGACGCGGTGTCCCGCGTCATTCATATTCTCCCCTTCGCTGCCGACGCATCTCAGAACCACACCAGAGAGATCCTCGGGGTATTCAGTCGTCCCATAGCAGGCAGTGAGATAGTCATTCACGTGGACCACTGCCCCTTTCCTGCTCGTTGTGAGGATCTTTCGGGAGAACCGGATCTCCCCCGTGTCTTCGGGAAAGGTGATGGTGGAGACCAGGGTGACGGTAAGGTCCCTGAACTCGATCTCCACCGAGTCCAGGGTCAGGATGCGGTTTTTGCCCTCCTGGGAAAAACGCGCCCGAGTGCGGCATAGGCAGAGATCCACCTCTTCTCCCGCGTGACTGACCTTGCAGCTCTTGATGGAGCCTTCCCCCGCGTAGTGGGTGAAAAACCCCGCCCGATAGAAAGACTGGACGAGGTAGGGATAGGAGCAGTCCCAGATGTGCGAGGTCCCGATGCCGACCGGACGCTCCAGCTTGGCGACATAGGGCCTGAGATCCACCAGGGCGCCGCCCTGATTCATGTCGACGCAGGTCCTCATGTAAGGGTCGAGATACCAGAAGATCTGTTTGCGGGAACCGTAGAGGATGTCCTTCCACAGCGCGCAGGTCGGCTCGGTGTAGGTCCGGTGCGCGCGGAACCAGCCGGCGAACTCGGCCATGGTCATGTCCTCGGCCTTTCCCTCGCGCTTCAACTCGCCGTAGTAGGCCATGCAGTCGCGGTAGCTCTTCTCCAGCAGCGAATACGGCGCCTCCCACCTTCCCTGCTTGCTCATCCATCCCGGTCCCACGAAGACCATGTTGTAGGTGAAGCCGTTGTTGTATTTGTCGAGGGATCGATACTGATCGATCAGGTTGAAAAGGTAGGGATACTCCCCCTCCTTGTACACCATCCCGCGCAGCACGTTTTGAGGATGCGTCCCATAGAACGAGCCGGGTCCATCGAAGACGGCAAGAAGGTCGCGGGAAAGATGCGGGATCGCGACGATTCCGACGTCGTCCGCTTCTCCTGAGGCGGGACAGTGAATGTTATGCCGGGAGGGAATCCACGGGTTCCATGGCCCGCCATCGTTCAGGGTATACCAGGAGTTGTTGGCGTTCCTGTACGCCTTGGGCCCCTCCTCCCAGCAGGTAGCCACGGCGCACGTGACCATGGGGTACTGTGCCTTGATGTAGCTGACGAGCTCCGCGTCCATATAATAGGAGCCGGTCGACTGGGGAAAGAACCCGAAAACCTCCTGGAATTTCCCGAACACATCCTTGACGATTTCCCTTTTATCCTCCATGGAGAAGTGCCAGATGCAGAAATCCTTCGTCTTGTACTTTTCACGGAACTCCTTGCAGGGCAGGCCCAGGAGCGTCAGGCCGATCTCGTCGCCGTGGACGCGGTGATGCTCTTTGGCAATGGCGACCGCCTCATCATTGAAAAGGCTTGCATAGGTCATCTGGATCGTCGTCTTCAGGCCGTTCTCGTGCGCAATTCGCTGTTGTGTCCTGAAGATGTCAAGGGATGCGCTGATGACGCTCTGTCGGGCGATGTCTTCCGTTTTCCCCTGGGCAGCTTCCTTCTCAAGGTATTCCGGCACCATCTCGGGCCGATGAATGACTGTCAGCAGGAGCTTGCTCACTGGAAACCTCCCGTGCCCGTCCGCCGGCAGGTCTCTATTTTCCCGCCGATGCCTGTGCCGTGCGCCGGGCAATACCCTGTCCGATCGTCGTCGCTCCCTTTCTCGCCTCGAACAGCCTCTGCAGGAGACAGAACACGAACACCAGGAATCCGATCACGATCCTGGTCCACCAGGAGTTGAGCGTGCCCTGGAAGACGATCAGCACCTGGATGATCCCGTACACCAGCACGCCGAGGAGCGTTCCGAAGAGGTTCCCCACGCCGCCGGTCAGCAGGGTTCCGCCAATGACGACCGCCGCGATCGTGTCCAGCTCCATGCCGCTTCCGTTCAGCCCATACCCGGAAAGCGTATAGAATGTGAACACGATCCCGCCCAACGCAGAACAGAAGCCGCTCAATGCGTAGATCGCCATCTTGGTGCTCGCGACCGGAAGTCCCATCAGCAGGGCGGACTGCTCGCTGCCGCCGATCGCGTAGACGGTCCTGCCGAACTTCGTATAACGTGAGATGAAGAATCCGATCAGGACCACTACGATCGCGATCAGCGCGCCCGGTGAAAGAAAATTGTTGCCGATGATGTTGGCTTGTGCATGCGCCACGGCCTGGAAGAAAGGATCTTGGACAGCGATCGTAAAGAGGCTGACGACGTAGCACAGGCCTCGTGCCAGGTACAGCCCGGCGAGGGTGATGATGAATGGCGGAAGATCGAAGGTCTGGATCAGGTAGCCCATGAACAGTCCCAGCGCCGTTCCCATGAGCAGCACGATCGGTATCACGAACAGGGGGCTCATGTGGGCCTTTTCCAGGAGGCTCGCCGTGACCATTCCGGACAAGGCGAGAACGGATCCGACGGACAGGTCAATGCCTCCCGAGATGATCACGAAGGTCATGCCCACGGCAAGGATCAGGAGATACGAGTTGTCGATGAACAGGTTGAGAAAGTTCTGAACTGCAAAGAACCCGGGAAATGCGATGGAGCCAAGGCCGAACATGAGAATGAACAATCCAAGGGTGACGAACACGGGAAGGTTCCGGGAGCTGGCGAGGAGTCTCCTTCTCATGCCGACGCCTCCCTTCTGACGAACACCCGTGCGATCCTCGACCGGAACCTCTGGGACTGCAACAGGCAGACGGCCCACACGACAAAGGCCTTGACGACCGGGGCTACATCGGCGGGGACGCCGAATGCGTAGATGGTTGTCGTCAGTGTCTGAATGATCAACGCGCCCACGACGCTCCCGAAGAGATAGAACTTGCCGCCGTTCAGGGACGTGCCGCCCAGCACGACGGCCAGAATGGCATCCAGTTCGAAGAGCCTTCCCGCGTTATTACCGTCAGCGTTCATGACGGTGGAACAGACGATGAGTCCCGCGATTCCCGCGCAAAGCCCGCTGAACGTGTAGACCCAGAAGAGGATGTTATTCGCGTTGATTCCGGATAAGCGGGCCGCTGTGGGGTTGATTCCCACCGCCTCGATGAACATTCCAACCGCGGTCCGTCTGGTGAAAAGGTAGGTGAAGAGCAGAACAAACGCCACGATGTAGATGTCAAACGGGAGACCCAGGACGTAGCCCTGTCCCAGGATGGCGAACGGTTTTGCGTACAGCCAGAGCTGCAACGAGTTCGTGAACAGCATGGCGATCCCGCGGCCGGCCACAAAAAGGATCAGCGTCGCGATGATGGGCTGCATACGGACCCGTGACACCAGCATCCCGTTCCACATGCCCGCCGCGGTGCATACCAGCAACGCCGCGATCATCGCCACGGCGATAGGGTACTTCGGATTGCCGGCCAGATCTCCGCCGATGAGAATCGCGACGGCACCGGCAGAGACCGCGACGACGGAACCGACGGAAATGTCGATTCCGTGCGTCGCGATGACCAGCGTCATCCCGATGGACAGCAGCATGATCGGAGCGCCATTCTTCAGAATATCGATCAGGTTGCCGAACAGATGCCCTTCCTTGATCTCCAGGCGGAAGAAGTGGGGTGTGAAGAACAGGTTGAAGAGCAAGAGGACTCCCAGGGCGATAAGGGGCCACAGGATATTGCTGCGTCTCAGGGATTTCCAGGATATCACGCTAGTTTCCTCCCGCGATCGTATGCATGATGCTGGCCTCGCTGATGTTCTCTCCGTCCAATTCCGCGACTTTCACCTTATCCCTCAGGACGGCGATCCGGCTGCTGCATCGGACCACTTCTTCGAACTCGGAGGAAATGAAGATGACTCCCATCCCCTGCCTGCTCAGGTCCAGGATCAGCTCCATGATCTCCAGCTTGGCTCCGACATCAATTCCGCGCGTGGGCTCGTCCAGGATCAGAACGATCGGACTGGTGGCAAGCCATCGCGCCAGCATCACCTTCTGCTGGTTGCCTCCGCTGAGCTGACCGGCCCGGTTGTTCGCGCTGGGGGTCATGATTGCCAAAGACTTGATCATTTCATCGGCGATCTCCAGCTGCTTTCTTGTCGTAATGTATTTGAATATTCCATTCTTCGCCTGCAGGGCCAGGATGATGTTTTCCCGGACCGTGAGGTCCAAGAAAATGCCCTCGTTCTTCCTGTCTTCCGAGCAGAAGCCCATCCCGGCCATCATTGCGCTCTGGGGGGACTTGATGGCCGCCTTCTTTCCCTTGACCTGGATTTCACCCTGGTTCGCGCCGTCGATGCCGAAAATGAGCCGTGCCATTTCCGTCCTGCCCGAACCCAAGAGTCCGGCCAATCCGAGCACCTCGCCTTCGTTCAGATGGAGATCAAAGGGCGCTATGGAACCGCGCAGTCCAAGGTCCTTCACTGTGAGCACGTTCTTTGCATCCTTGTCCGCAAATGCCAACGGCCTTTTTCTTTGATCTTTCTCCACGGCATAGTTGAACTCTGACAATTCCTTGCCGAGCATCTTGGCGATCAGATCCAATTTCGGGAGCGTCTCGGTCCTAAACTCCCCGACGAACTCCCCGTTTTTCAATACGGTGATCCGGTCCGCAATCTGGTAGGTCTGGTCAAGAAAATGGGTGATGAAGATGATGGCCAGTCCCTCGTTCCGCAGGGACCGGATGACCTTGAACAGTTGCTCCACTTCGGTCTCATCGAGACTGGAGGTGGGCTCGTCGAGGATCAGGATCTTGGAGGAAATATCCAGGACCCGGGCGATTGCTACCAGCTGTTGAATTGCGATGGAGTAGGAGGAGAGGATCTGGGTCACGTCGATGACGAGGTTCAGCCGCTTCAGGATTTCTTCGGACCTGCGAGCCATCTCCTTCCAGTCAATCCTCCCGAAGCGTATGGGCTGTCTGCCCGCGAAGATGTTTTCCGCCACCGAAAGGTTCGGGCAGAGATTGATTTCCTGGTACACCGTGCTGATTCCCAGCTTCCGTGCAGCGAGGGGGGAATCCGGACGAATTGGCCTGCCTTCCAGCAGTATTTCGCCAGAATCCTGCTGATGCACACCGGTCAGCACCTTCACCAAGGTGGATTTTCCGGCGCCGTTCTGGCCCATGATTGCGTGAACCTCACTTTTGAAAAGGCGAAAATCCACCGTGGAAAGGGCTTTCACGCCCGGAAACACCTTGGTGATCCTTTTCATCGACAGGACGGGAATTTCTTCGGTCATTTCCGCGACTCCTCTGGTGATATGATAAGCAGACCCGTCAATTCGTCAACTCCCGCCACAGGGGTTTCAGCATGAGCCCCATTTAAAGGCGGGACCACCCCGAAGAACGAGGTGGTCCTGCATGATTGTGAATCAAACGCCGAAGTTCTTGAAATCAGTACTGGCGGCTCGGCAAGGCCGCAGCGGCATTTGAAGCGTCGAAGATGCCTTCAATGGTCCAGATTCTGGCGGGAAGCTTCTTGCCGTCCCTCAGGTCCCTGACGGCCTGCACGGCCTGGGGCCCGAGCAGGGGGTTGCATTCGACGGTGCAGTTCGCCTCACCGTTGACGATCGCCTGGAAAATGCCCTTCACTCCATCGATGGAGATGATGACGATGTCCTTGCCGGGCTGGAGGCCGGCTTCCTTGATGGCCTGAATGGCGCCAAGGGCCTCCTGATCGTTATGCGCGAAGAGAACCTGGATTTTCGGGTCGGCTTTCAGGAAGGCTTCCATGACCGCCTTTCCCTGAGTGGAGGTGAAGTCACCGTCCTGAGAGTGATTGATCTTCCAATTGGGATGATTTTTCTGTATGTTCCGGAAACCCTGGGCCCTTTCAATGGCGGGAGCCGAACCAGTGGTCCCCTGAATCTCGGCGAAGTCGATTGGCGTGGTTCCGTCATCGATGCCCTGGGCTTTCAGGTAGGTGGCAAGCCAGTTCCCTACCTTCTCGCCTTCCTTGATAAAATCGGATCCCATGATGGTGAGCCGGTATTTCTGGTCTGCCTTCGCGACATCCCTGTCAATCATGACGACAGGAATTTTGGCTTTCTGGGCTTCTGCGAGGACAGGGCCGTACCCGGTTTCAACAAGCGCGGTAAAGACAATGCAGTCGACCTTGCGTGCAACGAAGCTCCGCAGGGCCTTGATCTGGTTTTCCTGCTTCTGCTGCGCGTCGGCATACATCAGGGCGAAGCTGTCGTCCTGGGCGAACGCGTCCTGAACGGAGTGGGTGTCAGCGGTCCTCCACTCGCTTTCAGATCCGATTTGCGAGAAGCCGACGACCCACTGCTTGGGCGCTGCGATCGCGGCTACGGAGACCACCATCATGGCCACGGCGACGAGTGCGAGGATTTTTCCCCAGCGCTTCATAAAGCCTCCTTCGAACGAACTCTTGCGTAATGTGCCACTCTTTTCTTCATCATCAGAGATGAAGAAAACCCTTGAAACCCATTTCCCGAATCCCGTCAGTCATTCGACGGACTCTCGTGTACGTCTCTCCTCCTTCCCGTTTGCCTCCTTCACCCTGATCATCTAGTGAACATTCAGATACTTGTAGAGCTTCTCGTTCTTCAGCACTTGCTCGACAGTGAAATTCAGCGGACCGATGACCTGCGTCACTCCTCCGCCGGCGTTCATGAGATTGATGGTGTTGTTGATGGCGATGATCCGCACTTTCCCCTGGATGTCCAAGACATCGCCGTACTTGATGTCGTTTTGATCGCCGTCGGGCGTCACATAGATCTGTCTTCCCAGGTACTGGGTGACGACGAGCTTGTCCTTGTATTTCGGGTCCGGCGTGGTCCCTTTTGATTTCGGGAAACTGACCAGTTTCGGCTTGCCCTTCAGGATGTCGGTTACTTTCTTGATGATCTCTCCCGTGTCCGGTCCATGAATCTCGTACACGGCGTTCGGATTATTGCCCGGCGTGAGCTCGATCCAATCCCGGTCCACATTGACCTGTATCTGGGCGTTTGCGGGAATCGTGTCACCGACCTTGACGACGACCCAGTCTCCGGCGCCGACCCGGTAGCTGATGGAGCCGTCGCTGGTCTCCGAGTATATCCCCACGCACGTCAGGGTCCCCGCCTTCGCCTGTGCGCCGGCTGATCCGGCCACCGCGATCAAGAGAAGGAGTACCGCCAACCCTCGAAGGAAATGCCGCATGGCCACGCTCCTCTGCTCATAGGAATCGATGCGAATCCATCTTTCCTTGTAGCACAGTCGCGAGTCCGGGTATTTAGACGATTCAGCTATTTTGTGCACTTTTCGATGAAAGGAGGCTGCTGCGGCTGGAGAGGAGAATGTGGGGACGGGAAACGGCGGATCAGTACTTGCGGGTCGGCAGGATCGCGCGCGCAACCTCCGCGGGGAACACCACCTCCGAGGTGACGATGCGGACGGGCAGCTCCTTGCCGGACACGAAGTCCTTGACAGCCTTCATGAGCTGGGGGCCCAGCAGGGGGCTGCACTCCACGGAGCAGTTGAGCTTGCCCGCGATCATCGCCCTAAACGCATCGCGGATTCCATCGACAGACACGATTACCACGTCCTTGCCGGGCTTGATCCCCCAAGCCTCCATGGTCTCGATCGCTCCGATCGCCATGTCGTCGTTGTGCGCAAAGAGCACGTCCATCTTCTCGCCTTTCGCGTCCAGGTCCCTGAGGATCTTCTGCATGAGCTCCTTGCCGATGCTGCGTACGAACTCGCCGCTCTCGGACACAATGATCTGGTAGTTGGGATGATCCTTGAGGATTTCCTTGAATCCGATCGTCCTGTCGATCTCGGGGGCCGAGCCGATCGTGCCCAACAGCTCCACAATGTTCACCTGTTTGTCGGTCTTCAAGTAGTTGACCAGCCACCGCGCTGCGCGCCGCCCTTCCTCCAAGAAGTCGGACCCCATCAGGGTCACCCAGAGGGACTCGTCCTTCACGTCGACGGCGCGGTCGGTGATGAAGACGGGTATTCCAGCCGCTTTGGCTTCCCGCAGGACCGGTTCCCACCCCGATTCGACAATCGGGGAAAAGGAAATGATGTCCACTTTGCGCGCGATGAAAGACCTCACCGCGGCGACCTGCTTTTCCGGCCGCCCTTCCGAGTCGACGAAGACGAGGTCGATCCCGGCCTGCCGCGCCGCGGTCTTGATCGATTCGGTGTTCGCCAGGCGCCAGTTGCTCTCTGTCCCGGTCTGGGCGAATCCCAGTACGATTCGGCGATCCGGGCCGGGAAAACGCGGGCGCGCAGGTGCGAGGAGGGCGCCACTCTCGATCGCCTTCTCCGTGACGAGAGCGGTCCGGAGAATCATCTTCTTCGGGATGCCCTCCTCGTGGTGGAGGATATCCAACGCATAGATGACGGCCTCTTTGCCGCCCGTCGGACAGGTGAATGTGGCGGACAAGTCCCCGCGGCGCACCAGCTCAATGCCGCCATTCAGCCCGGGCAGCCCGTCAATGCCAACAACGCGGATGCCCTTGATGCCCAGCTTGACGGCCGCCCGGCGCGCCCCATCAGCCATGGCGTCGTTCTGAGCGAAGATGACGTCCGTGCGGCCGTTCTTTTTGAGCCAGGCGGTCAGCTCGTCCTCCGCCTTGTCGCGGAGCCAGTCGGCGACGATCGTGTCAACGATGGTGATGTTGCGCCTCGGCGAGATGGCCTCCCGGAATCCCACGCTCCTGTCGAGCACCGGGGGCGATCCGGATCGGCCCAGGATCTCGACGATCTTGCCGCCCTTCGTGCCGAGCAGCTCAGTGACGTACTGCCCCGCCTGCTTGCCGATAAGTCGGTTGTCGGGGCCGATGAACAATGTGTAGTCGAACCCGATCACCGATCGATCAAGGAGGATGACGGGGATGCGGTGATAGGCCTCGGTGATTACCGGCGAGAGCGCCTCCGAGTCGTTGGGGGAGATGATGAGCAGGTCAATGCCGGAGCCCAGGAGCGTGCGCACATCCTGGATCTGGCGGCTGTTCGAATCCGCCGCATCGGTGAAGACGATCCGGAGGTTGCCGTCATGCCCTGCCTCTGTGTTGATCTCGTCTCTCATGTTGATGCGCCACGGCTCGGTGAGGTTGGCCATGGAAACGCCGATCACGTAGTCGTACGGCGCCGGGTCGTGTCCCGACGGGCGGCAGGTCGAGAGCACGAGAAGAAGCGGAAGCAGGAGGAGGCGTGGTATCAGCCGCCTCATGTTCCACCCTTTCGGTATTCGACGGGCGGCCGCCCGAACACCCGCTTGAACGCGCGGCTGAAATAATGCTGGCTTTGGTACCCGACGGCCTCCGCCACTTCGTAGACCTTCACCGCTGGGTCGTTCATGATCTGCACCGCCTTGGTAATTCTCACACGAGTGAGGTAGTCGACGAATGAAAAACCGGTCTCCAGCTTCAGGAGCCTGCTGAGATAGCCCGGGCTTATCTGCGCGGAGGAAGCCACCTCTTCCAGGGACAGCGTCGGCACCCCGTAATGGGCGTCGATGTAGCGCTGCGCGAGGACCACGAGGCTCCGGTGGCTTCCCTTCGCTGAGACCTCGGCGCTCAGCGCTTCGTACGTCTCAGGCACGGCCTGCGGCGCCTCCTCCACGGTGGCCTGGGCGACGATCAGCGCCTGGCAGAGGGACGGCACGACGCGCTCCTCGATGCGGGAGGCCGCCGCCACCCAGGCCTGCCCGCCGGAAGAGTGAGCGAGCACGACGATGTCGTCATGGTCGTCGAGGAAGACCCACCGCGGGGTGAACTCGCCGAAAGCCTCTTCCACGACGGAGCGCACAGCGTAGAGGGCGATCCGCCGGTCCCGTTCCTCCGACTGCGCCGTGGCCACCGTGCGCTCCACCACGTGGATCACGGCCATTGCCAGCGCTCCGGAGGTTTCCATGCCCAGGAAGCGCGCCTGCTCGGCGATCTCCAGCGGTGAGAGGCGGGCGCGCACCCAGTCGCGGAAGAACTGTTCGCGCAACAGGGGCAGGTTCCGTTCGAGCTGTTCGTGCGCCCAGGAGATGTACTGGCGTTGGCGGCGTGACTCGGTGAGCGCTTCCTCGGCCCGGGCGAGGACGTTCGCCAGCACCTCCTGCGGCACCGGCTTCAGGACGTACTCGAACACCTTCAGATGCAGGGCGCGCTGGGCGTACTCGAACTCGTCATGGCCTGACACGACGATGATGATGCAGTCGCTCAGGACCCCGTTGATCCTCTCGATGAGCTCGAGGCCGTTCAGGAAGGGCATGCGGACATCGATCATGAGGATGTCCGGCCTCTCCTTCTGCACGAGGGCGAGCGCCCTCTCCCCGTCCTCAGCTTCCGCCACGACCTTCAGCTCGGGCCGGATGCGCTCGATCGTGGTGCGCAGTCCGCGGCGGATCTTCGGCTCGTCGTCAGCGATCATGACCTTCCACATCAGCTTACCCCTTGGGCGGCAGGCGGCTCCCAAGGGGAGACGTCGGGAGCCCCTCGCTCTGTACCAGCGGATGGAGGATCTCCACGGTGGTGCCGCGGTCCGGCGCGCTTTCGAAGCGCAGGCCGTACCGCGTGCCGAAAGAGAGCTGGATCCGCTCATGGACGTTGTGAACCCCGTAGCCCGCGAGCCCCTCGCCGAGGGGATGATCGGTTGTGAGAAGCCCGCGCACCTCTTCGAGCTTCGCCGGCGTCATCCCCACCCCGTCGTCGTTCACGCGCAGGATGAGCATCCCGTCGCGGCGGAGCGCCTCCACCCGGATCGAGCCGTGCCCCCGCCGCTCCTTGATGCCGTGGTAGATCGCGTTCTCCACTAGCGGCTGGAGGGTGACCTTCAGCACCATGCAGGAAAGGGTCTCCTCGTCCGTGCTGAGAGTGAAATCGAACTTGTCTTCGTAGCGCGCCTTCTGGATGATGAGATAGCTGCGCACGTGCTCCATCTCGTCGGCAAGACGGATCATCTCCTTGCCCCGGGAAAGGCCGATGCGGAACAGGCTCGTCAGCGCGCCAACGAGCTTCACGATGTCCTGGGCGCCGTGCTCCTGCGCCATCCACTGGATCGTGTCCAGGGTATTGTAGAGGAAATGGGGCTTGATCTGCTCCTGCAGGGTTTTCAGCTCCGCCTCACGCTTGCTCTGCTGCTCGCGGTAGACCATGTCGATGAGCTTCTGGACCTCCTCGATCATCGTGTTGAAGCTCTTGCCGAGATAGCCGATCTCGTCCTCCTGCCGCCCCTCGAAACGGACGGCGAGGTTGCCCTCCTCAGCTTCCTTCATGAGAGACCGCAGCTCGATCACCGGCCGCGCAATGCCAGCAGTGAAGAAGACCGAGACGATGAGCGCCACGAGCACCGTGATCCCGGCAATGATCAGCGAGTAATAGCGGATCGTGCTCACCTGGCTCATGATCTCGTTCAGCGGAAACACTCCGACGGTCTTCCATTGAGTGTAGTCGGAGCCTTGCGAGACGATCTGGTAGTCGGCGCCCTTGATGCGCCGCACGCTGCTCGTGCGCGGGGTGTCCAGCCACTCGCCGCGCACGCGGTAGACGATGGGGTTCACCGGCGTATACACGATGGCGCCGCCCGGCGCCTCGATGAACAGGAATCCTCCCAGCCCGACGGTCATGTCGTCGAAGATGGCTTCCATGACCTTCAGGCGCATATCGATGAGAACGACTCCCCGAACCTGGCCCGAGCCCGGGTCCACGACCGCCTTGACGATGGAAACCACCTCGTCGGCGCTGTACTCGTGGCTGCTCCTGAGGTTCCTGCCGATGGGCCGGGGGAGGAGCTGGACGGTCCCCTGGTTGTCGACCGCCTTCCTGTACCAGCTCTCATCGGTGAGCGGGTCACGCGTGATCGGCTGAATTTCGTTGCTCAGCGGGCGGTCGTCCGCGCTCACCACGAGGATCCCGGCGATCTCGGGATGCGCGTCGGAGATCGAACGCAGGAGCTGCCGCGCCCCCGCCTGTGCCTGCGCAGAGAAGGGCTGGACCGATCCGCGGAATGCCATGAAAGCCTGCACGTCGGGGTTTGCATCGACGATGGAGATGATGCTTTCGGTCTGGCGCACGTAGAACTCGATGTTCCGGGTCACCTGGCGGATGAGCTGCACGGTGTGGCTGGTGGCTTCGCTTTCGATCGTGCGCGCCGAAATGAAGGGCCCGAGAATCCCAAGGGTGAGGAGCGGGAGCAAGATCACCGAAACGAAGGAGAAGAGAAGTTTCGACCGAATGCTTCTGAGTCTCAGAGACCGGCCTCCGACGAGGGCCCTATCCTATGCGTTGGATGGGCATTATGCAAGCCCGCCGCTCAGCGCTTGTGCACGGTGATGCCGATCCCGTATGTCGGGTACCACGCCATGTAGGTGAGAAAGCCGAAACCCCCGCCCCCATGGTTGAAGAAGAGGTCATCCTTGAACCTGCCGAAAGTGACACCGAGCCCGAAGCTTCCCCTCATTGGCGTTGTCTTCAGTGCAGTAAATGCGGAGGCCGGAAGCAGGCCGCTTCCACTCCCCTCGCTCAACATGAATCTGACGAATGACTGCAGATCGTGAGCCGTGGACCATGCTCCGCCCGCCGCAGTCATGGGGACGAAAATCGGGAGATCGGGGAAGCCGCGCCGGCGTCCCACCACGCGACCAGAGTCTGCGCGGACCACCCCGACGTCCATCGTCGTGCGCGCGAGGCCGAGCGGCTGGAATACCCGCTCGGCCATGGAGTCGCTGAAGGGGCGATGGGTGACCTCCTCCAGTATGGCGCCGGCGAGATCGATACCGAGATTCGAATATGACTGGCGCGTGCCAACGGGAAACATAAGCCAGGTCTTCGCGATGCTTGCCGCGTGTGCGTCGAAGTCCGGCTCTGCAGGGTCAAAATTATTCCCAACGGGTGCCTCGTGCGTGAAGCCCGCGGTGTGAGAGAGCAGGTGACGGAGGGTGATCCGTTTTTCCGGGTGCTCTTCGAAGATGCTCGAGACCGTGAACCCCGGCAGGTAGCGGGTGATGGGCGCGTCGAGATCAAGCAGTCCGTCGCGCACCGCTGTCAGGACGCCGACTGTGGTGAAGACTTTCGACATCGACTGGATGCTGAAGCGCGTCTCGGGCGTGACGGGAATCGTCCCTGCGGTGTCCGCAAAGCCGAAGCCATCCTCCTAGAGAAGCTCCTTCTCGTCGGTGAGGGCGATCGCGAGGCCGGGGATCCTGTCCTTTGTCATGGCAGCGAGGCACATTCGCGCGGCGTCATCGAGGAGCGCAGCGAGCTCGGGGCTGAGGTGTGACGCGCGAACCTCGCCGCTGCCGGGAAGCGTCGCGGGGCGTGCGCAGCCGAGCACGCCGAGCGCCACCATGGCCGAAAGGCATGGAATGCCGAAGCTTCTCATGACCTGACCTGCCTCTCAGGGTGTTCAGGAGCCGCACAGTTTCTGCGCCGTCGTCTCCCTACATCTGGGAATAGACCCGCGCGAGACGCTTCATCCCTTCTTCGATCATCGCCTCGTCGCAATTGGAGAAGTTCAGCCGCAGGGTGTTCTCCCCGCCGCCCGAGGAAAAGAACGCCGCCCCGGGCACGAAGGTGACCTTCTGCGCAAGCCCCTTTTCGAAGAATGTCATGGCGGACATCCCCCGCGGAAGCGTCATCCAGAGAAACATCCCGCCTTCGGGTTCCGTGCAGCCCACGTCCGGCGGAAAAAGGGACTTCACCGCTCCCAGCATCAGGTCGCGCTGGTGCCGGTAGGCGCTGCGGATGCGCTCAATATGTCCGTTCACATCATTGTCGCAGAGGTAGCGATGGACGATGCGCTGGGTGAGCTCGTTGGAGTGAAGGTCGGCGGCCTGCTTTGCCACGATAAGTCTTTCCATGATCTCGGAATCGGCCACGATCCACCCGAGGCGCACGCCGGGGGACACGATCTTTGAAAACGTGCCCAGGAGCACCGAGGAGTCGGTGGAGCCGGCTTCCGCGATGCAGGAGCGGAGCGAGGGAAGGTCTTCTCCCATGAAACGGATCTCACCATACGGGTCGTCTTCCACGAGCACAGTCGAGGAGCCCGTCATGAGCCGCGCCGCCTCGCGGCGCCGCTCCCGGGAGTAGGTGATGCCGGAAGGATTCTGGAAGTTCGGGATGGCATAGAAAAGCTTCGGCGCGGGATCCCGCAGGGAGTTGCCGAGCTCCCGCACGCAGACCCCGTCCTTGTCCAGGGCAAGGGGACGGAAACGGGGCTCGAAGAACCCGAAGCACTGCAGGGCGGCGAGGTAGGATGGGCTTTCCACCAGGACATCGTCCCCCGGATCCACGAATATCTTGGCGACGAGGTCCAGCCCCTGCTGGGAGCCGTTGAGGATCAGCACTTCGTCGGGACGCACCCGGGTTCCCCGCGCGGCATAACGCTCGGCGATCGTCTCCCTCAGCGGCGGGAATCCCTCGGTGGTCGCGTACTGGAGGGCAGAGGTCCCGTCGGAGGCCAGAACTTTTTTCGCCGCTTCTTCCAGCTCGCGCACCGGGAAGAACCGCGGGTTGGGAAGACCCCCAGCGAAAGAAATGATCTCGGGATCGACGGCAGCCTTCAGGATTTCACGGATGAAGGAGCGATGGACCGAGGACATCCTCCGGGCGTACTTCACGAATCGCCTGCCTTACAGCGAGGGCTGGTCCAGGGACGATTCGATCGCGGGGGCCGGGGGGACGTCCCGACGGAGCGCGTCCACGACCCCCTCGGGGCGCGGCGTCTCGTCCGCAGCTTCGAAGCTCCTGTGGGGAAAGAGTATCGCCAGCGCATCCAGCACGGTGTCCGCGAAATGGAAATGCAGCTGGTGCATCACCTCCGCGGGGATCTCCTCCAGGTCTTTTTCATTCCGCCGCGGCAGGAGGACATTCGTCATCTTGTACCGGTGTGCGGCAAGCACCTTTTCCTTCACCCCCCCGATCGGGAGGATGCGGCCGGTGAGGGTGATCTCCCCGGTCATTGCGAAGCCGGGCGTCACGGCGGCGCCCGCCACGGCGGAAAGGAGCGCGGCGGCAAGCGTGATGCCGGCAGACGGGCCGTCCTTGGGTATCGCGCCTTCGGGCACGTGGATATGGATGTCCCGGTCCTTCGTGAAGTCCGGCGTGATCCCGAGGGCCGCGTGGTGCGCGCGGAGAAAGGTGAGCGCCGCCTGCGCGCTCTCCTTCATCACGTCACCGAGGCTTCCCGTGAGGGTGAGCTCTCCCTTGCCCACCACGATCGCCACCTCGACGGGGAGAAGCTGTCCCCCCAGCTCGGTCCAGGCAAGGCCGTACGCGAGGCCCGGCGTCATGTCCTTGGAGAAGGCGTTCTCCAGGAACTTCTCCTTGCCCAGGTATTTCTCCACAGACCTGCCGGTGACGACAACCTTGAAATCCGCCATGGGAAGTGGAGGACCGTCGTCAGCCGCAGGGCCGGGCGTGGCAGCGGCCGCCGCAGTGGTGCCGGCTGCGGCGGTTGTGGCGGTTGCAGCACCCGCAGCGGAAGCGCTGGTGACCGACGAAGGCGCGCCCGCCGGGTCAACCGCGACAGCCTCCCCTCCTGGTTCTATTGGAGGCGCGGGCGGGGAAACCGGTTCTGTTGCGCCGCTTTTCACCGCCTCACGGGCGATCTTTCGCAGGATGTTGGCGATCTCGCGCTCCAGGTTGCGCACGCCCGCCTCCAGCGTGTACCCGCGGATGAGCCGCATGATGGCGGAACGGTGGAGAACGATGTCGGCCCACTCCAGTCCGTTTTCCTGGATCTGCTTGGGCACAAGGAATTTCTCCGCGATTTTCTCCTTTTCGAACTCGGTGTACCCCGAGATCTCGATCACCTCCATCCTGTCGCGCAGGGGATAGGGGATGTTGTGGGCGGAGTTCGCAGTGGTGATGAACATGACATCGGACAGATCGTAGGGAACCTCGAGGTAGTGGTCCATGAAGGTGTGGTTCTGCTCGGGGTCGAGGACCTCCAGGAGGGCCGAGGCGGGATCGCCGCGCCAGTCGGAGCTCATCTTGTCGATCTCGTCCAGGAGGAACACCGGATTGCGGGAGCCTGCCTTGCGCATGGACTGGATGATCTTGCCTGGCAGGGCGCCCACGTAGGTCTTGCGGTGCCCGCGGATCTCCGCCTCGTCGCGCACGCCGCCGAGGGACACGCGCACGAAGCTGCGGTCCAGCGAGCGCGCAACGGATCTTCCGAGGGAGGTCTTGCCCGTCCCCGGAGGCCCGATGAAGCAGAGGATGGGACCTTTCACCCGGCTCTTCAGCTGTCGCACGGCAATGAAGTCAAGGATCCTCTCCTTCACCTTTTTCAGATCGTAGTGGTCCTCGTCCAGGATCTGCCGCGCGCGCTCGATGTCGCGGTTGTCGGCGGTGGCTTCCTTCCAGGGCAGATCCACCACCCATTCGAGGTAGGTGCGCAGGAGCGCCGACTCCGGTGACAGGGGCTGCATCCGTCCCAGCCGTTTGAGCTCCTTCTGGCACTTCTCCGCGACCTCGGCCGGAAGGCCCTTCGCCTTCATCTTCTCCTCGAGCTCCTTGGCCCCGGTGGGGTCGTCCCCTTCGGCGCCCAGCTCTTTCTGGATCTCCTTCAGCTGTTCATTGAGGAAATAATCCTTCTGCGTCTTCTCCAGCTTGCGGCGGACCTTCCCCGTGATCTCCTGCTCGAGGCTGGCGAGCTCGATCTCGGAGCCCACGATCGCGGCGCAGCGCTCCAGGCGCTCCTTCGTCTCCTCCACGGCGAGGAGCTCCATCTTCTGCTCGAACTTCAGGGGGAGGTTCCCCGTCACAAGATCGACGAGGACGTCGGGCGCTTCCGCCGACTCGATGGCGGTCACCGCCTCGGCGGGCACCTTCTTCGCCACCTCGTTGTACTGGCTGAACTGGGAGAGAACGGTCCGCATGAGCGCCGAGATCTGCGGCGTCACCTCGGGTGCCGGCGGGAGCGTCCTCACGACCGCCTGGAGGCACTCGCGCGTCTCGAGGTACTTCACCACGACGGCCCGCTCCAGCCCCTCCACGAGGAGCCTGATCTTGCCGTCCGGCATCTTCGTCATCTGCAACACGCGCGCGATGGTGCCGACGGTATGCACGTCGTGCTCGCCCGGCTCCTCCACGGCGGTCTTCTTCTGGGCCGCCAGGAAAAGGGGCCGGCCCAGCCGCGCTGCCTCCTCGACGCTCCTCACGGAGCGCCGCCGCCCCACGAAGAAGGGGACGACCATCCGGGGAAACACCACCAGATCCTTGAGGGGGACCATGAAAAGCTCGTGCTTCTTCTGGAGCAGCTTCATGGTCTCGTACAAACCCGCGCCGCCCGAAGGGCGGCATGCAGGCCCGTGTCCGTCGGTGTCGGACGTGCCATTGCAGTACCCATTCCTACGCGGTTTTCTTCTGGCCGGACAGGATGATCTCGGGCCTCTCGGCAGCCGTGACCACGCTCTCCGTGATGATCACCTTCTTCGCTCCCTTGATGGAGGGGATGTCGAACATGATATCCATCATGAGCGCCTCCACAATTGCACGAAGGCCCCGCGCGCCGGTCTTCCGGTCGATGGCCTTCCGCGCGATGGCGTCGATGGCGCGCTCCTCGAACTCCAGCTCCACATCGTCCAGCTTGAAGGAGGCCTGGTACTGCTTGATCACCGCGTTGTGCGGCTCGGTGATGATGCGGCGCAGCGCCACGTAATCCAGCTCTTCGAGGGGAACGACGATGGGCAGGCGTCCCACGAACTCCGGAATGAGGCCGTAGCGGATGAGGTCGTCCGGCTGCAGCTGGGAGTACAGGGCGAGGAGGTCCTTCTCTCCGGCGCCCTTGGGGTTCGCGCCAAAGCCCATCGGGTGCGCGACGGTCCGCTGTTCCACGATGCCGTCCAGGCTCACGAAGGCGCCGCCGCAGATAAAGAGGATGTTGGTCGTGTCGATGCGCAGCATTTCCTGGTTGGGATGCTTGCGGCCTCCCTGGGGCGGGACCGACGCAACCGTCCCTTCCACGATCTTCAGCAGCGCCTGCTGCACGCCTTCGCCCGACACGTCGCGCGTGATGGACGGGTTGTCCCCGCTCTTGCGCGCGATCTTGTCGATCTCGTCGATGTAGACAATGCCGCGCTCGGCGGCGGAGATATTGTTGCCGGCGTTCTGGATCAGCTTCAGAAGGATGTTTTCGACGTCCTCACCGACGTAGCCGGCCTCGGTGAGGGTTGTCGCGTCCGCGATGGCGAAAGGCACCTTCAGCTTGCGCGCCAGCGTCCGGGCTAGAAGCGTCTTCCCCGTTCCCGTGGGGCCGATGAGCAGAACGTTGGACTTCTCGAGCTCCACCTCGTTCTGCACCTTGTGGCCGAGGGCGATCCGCTTGTAGTGGTTGTACACCGCGACGGAAAGCACCTTCTTGGCCTGCTCCTGCGCAATGACGTACTGGTCCAGGTAGTCCTTGATTTCACGGGGCTTGGGGATGTCCTCCGTGAACTCAATGGAGAGGTTTTCCTCCTCCTCGTCCAGGATCTTCTTGCAGACGTTCACGCACTCGTCGCAAATGAAAACGCCCGGGCCGGCAATCAGCCGCCGGGCGACATCCGCGCTTTTGCCGCAGAAGGAGCAGACCTTGAACCCGTCACTTTTGGGGGTTTTCGCCATTCTTTCCCCGTTTCAGGATCTTGTCGATGAGCCCGTACTCCAGGGCTTCCTCGGCGGACATGTAGTAGTCCCTCTCGAGGTCCCTTTCGACGGCATCGGCGTCCTTCCCCGTGTGCTCCGCGAAGTAAGAGACGATCAGCTTCTTAATGCGGACCAGCTCCCGGGCCTGGATGCTGATGTCCACGGCCTGGCCCGAGACGCCTCCCCAGGGCTGGTGGATGAGGATGCGCGATGAGGGAAGCGCCACGCGCTTGCCGTGGGTGCCGCAGGCGAGGAGCAGGGCGCCCATGGAGGCCGCCTGGCCGAGGCAGATCGTCTGCACGTTCGGCTTGATGTACTGGATCGTGTCGTAGATCGCAAGCCCGGCGGTCACCGTCCCGCCCGGCGAGTTGACGTAGACATGGATGTCCTTCTCGGGGTCCTGCGATTCGAGGAACAAAAGCTGCGCCACCACGAGGTCCGCGTTCACGTCGTAGATCTCGCCGTCCACGAACACGATGCGGTCCTTCAGGAGCCGGGAATAGATGTCGTAGGACCGCTCCCCGCGTCCCGTCTGCTCGATGACGATGGGGACGAGGTTGGTGTCCATCTCATTCATCGGAGTTCTGCCTTCGTTTCATTCATCCTTAATGGTACCTAATTCCCCTGGAGAATGTCCAATACTTTCCGCTTTTCCGAGTGTCGGATCACGGTTTTCGACAAGACGTGGTCGTACAGCTTGTCCATGCGGAGGTTGCTGCGCATGTAGTCCTCGAGGTTGTTCTTCGCGAGACTCTCCTTCAACTCGGCCGGCGTGACCTTGCGCTCTTCGGCCATCTTTGCGATCTCCGCATCGAGATCGCTCTCCTCGATGCCGATCCCTTCCTTCTTGGCGATCTCGGAGACCACCAGCTGAAGCCGCGCCCGCTTCTCGGCTGACGGCATCCATTCCTTCCGCACGTCCTCCACGCTCCGGCCCTGGCTCTCCAGAAGCTTGGCAAGCCGCTTCTCGTCGATACGGAGCTGGTTCGCGTAGTCCTGCCACATCGCCTCCAGCTGGTACTCCATCATGGATACGGGAAGCGGTATTTTACTCGTCTCCACCACCGAGTCGAGCACCCGGGTGATCGTCTTCGAGCGCAGAGCGGACTTCACCGCCGCCTCGAGCTTACTGGTGATGTCCGCCTTCAGGTCGTCGAGGGTCTGAAACTTCTCGCTGATATCCTGGGCGAGCTCGTCGTTGATCTCGGGGAGCTTCTTCTCCTTGATGCTGTTCAGGGTGACGCGCAGCATCACGGTCTTTCCCGCGAGAGCCTTGGTCTCGAAGTCCTCCGCGAATGTCTTGGTGATGAGCTTGGTCTCGCCCTTCTTCATCGCGAGCATCTCGTCGTCCACCTTGTAGACGTTGTAGCCGGTGCCGACCTCGAACACGAACGCCTCCCGCTTCGTGCCTGACTTGTCGGCGCCCGACTCGTCCAGCTCGACGTAGTCGATGTTCACGATGTTGCCGTTCTCCACGGCGCCTTCGTCCTTGTCCGTGAAGAGGGCGTTCTGCTCCTGGATGCCCTTGAGCTCACGGCCGAGATCCTCGTCCGTGATTTCCCATTCCGGCTGGTCGATCTCCAGCCCCAGGTACGGCCCCAGCTCGATGGCGGGCCACGTGTCGTAGATCACCTCGAACGAGAAGTCCCTGTCCAGCACCAGGGCCTCCTCCGACTTGATCTCCGGGGTGGCGTACGGGATCGGCTTTTGCTCGACGCTCTCGAAGACCTCCGAGAGGCTCTTTTCCAGGACCTCCGACCGGGTCTGGTCGATGAGGGAAGGGCCCAACTTGCGGATGATCACGTCCGCCGGCACCTTTCCCCTGCGGAAGCCCTTCAGGTGCGCCTTCTCGCAGTACTCCTTCACGATGCTGTCGTATTCCTGCTTCACGTCCGCGGTGGGGACGTGAATCGTGAGCTTCACCTGTGAGTTCTCGAGAAGCTCGACTTCCTTGCTCGCATTCACCTGCATGACCTCTCTCGGTTAAAAAAAAACGACCCGGATTCGATCCAGATCGCCTTCTCCGTGTGCGGGAAACGGGAGTTCAACCCATGACATCCAATCCTGCAAAAACCCAGGAGCCTGACATGATCTCTCGTTTCGTGCGGACCGGCGCCGGGAAACCCGGTTCTCTCGTGCTGTAGGGTACCAATGCGCGGGTGATTAGTCAAGCGACAGGGCGCGCGTGCAGCAATTCTAAATTTGTAACTATTCAGCTTCTCTGGAGGGTTGGCGGTAGCAGCGGCCGACCATCAAAGACGCTGCTGAGGGCATCGATCACAGAGATGCCCTGCTTTCTCACCGTAGAGATGTAGCTGCGAATACGGCAGA
>Ga0315279_10002416_pt1 | contig 28098 bp, 26 predicted proteins | sample YL17G06_20_MG_FD_203694 | JGI IMG/M metagenome (GOLD analysis project Ga0315279, IMG submission 203694) | Sediment microbial communities from Yellowstone Lake, YNP, Wyoming, USA - YL17G06_20 | ecosystem: Environmental > Aquatic > Freshwater > Lake > Sediment | place: USA: Wyoming | collected... | reverse complement strand
GATGGCGCCCCGGTCGGGATTTGGACCCGAGTCCCGAACTCGACAGGCTCGGATGATAGGCCGCTACACTACCGGGGCACGTGGATTGGCGCTGGAATAGCGGTTTTCAGAGCGCCGTCTTGAGGCAGAATCACGAGCCAGACACCCCTGCCTTTCCGATGCGACCCGCCGATATACTACACGATATTTAATGGTGATTGTGCTTTGGCCCTAGCTTCGACCTCAACAGGGACATGATTCCTGCCGATTCCGCAGGATGAATGTTCTTCTCTAGGGCGAGGTCGATGCACCTGTCGTGTCTAGCGTTTGTTCCTCTTCACCCTTCTCGCCTCCCTTGCTGTCTGCGTCTTGGGCATGAGGATGGCGTACAGGTGCAACGTCTTGACGGTCGTGTGGGATAAGTCGCCGCACAGGGACATCGCCTGCCCTGTCACTCTCAGAGCGGTCCCCGTCGCACTCGACAACATCCTCGCCGTGCACGACTTCGTCCTGGCCTGCTCCCCCCTCATTGCCTTGGTGAGGAGATGCTACCTGTTCTGCGAGAGACGAGGCGTTAACCTTTCCTTGAGCGCAATCCTCGACAAACCGCTCTATCGCTAGCCTGAGGGCATCACTCCTGCTGGTTAACCCGACGGAAACGCCTGCCATGCATAACTCATTGTAGCGTCTGCGCGTCACCTTGCACCCAAGTGTCATCATCTCGTTGTCTGACTCGTCCTCGACGGTTTTCGTCAGAGTGTGTTCTCGTCTCATGTCTCCACCTTGCTAAATCGTAACATGGTACTTTCATACAGTCCTACGGGGGGAAGGAAAAATGGCCGCCAACATGAATATGTAGAAGAAAGTATGAGAGTAGAGAGTAGGGGTTGCAGATATGAGCCAGCAAGCGTCGACTTCTTTCTGCATACTCTCTGAACTCTCTCATCATTTCACCTCATAAACCTCAGCAGCAGGACCCTTGGCTCTCTTCTCTGAGGTCTTCTTTATGCGGTTGCTGTCAAGCAAGGTTCGTAAGACGTCGTCCAGCGGCCTCGGAGACCTGATGTGAGTGGCGTTTATGATGTCTGAGCGAGAGCACTTCCCCTTTCTTGCAATCACCCTGTAGGTCATCTCCACCTCTCTATCGCCACCCGCCTGTCCGTAGAGTCTCAGAGCATCTCGCAGATACAGCTCAACCATCTTGCTGACAGTGTGGAAGTGCTTGGCGTCCATCTCGTACTCGTTGCCCAAGAAGAAGGTGGCAGCGCCATCGGTCATGTTATCGCTCAGCGCCTTGAGCATGGCGACCGCCAGGAGAATGTCCTCCAGCCGTCCATAGATGGCCTGAACCGCTACGTCTTCCTTCCTCGAATTGCGCCACATCTTCACACACCAAGCATCCCAGAACTTCTGAGCTTCTGCGCTCCATCTGAACTCAGTGGTCTTTCCCGCATAGTCAGCCACGAGTTTCTTCAACATGTCAGCGAGCCGCTGGTATTCGGCTTTCATTTGAGCGTTGACCAATGGCCGCTTCTCGTAACGGTTCTGGTCGCCGATGCAGATGAGGAAGCGGGGTGCGAAGCCCTTGATGTAGTTCTTCTTTGTAAGAGACTCCGACAGGCTGTCACCGATGGACACTGAGAGGAATGTCATATAGGTGGCAGGCACGTCCACAACGCATTTTGAGAGACGACGCTTCTGTGGCCAACCGTCTTTGAGCACTATCATGGCCTCTTCCGTCGCCGCCATGTAATCCTTGTTAAGCTGGTCGAGAAGGCGCGTGAACTCATCGAGCATCACCCACATCTGGCAGTATGTCTTGCCGCTGCCCAGCTCCTCGCAATTCTTCAACAATCCCTCGGGGGAGGAAGTATCCGCTCCACGTAGATTGGGTACGACGTCGGTAAGCATCTTTCTGCTGAGACCGAAGGCACCCGTCGTCTTCTTTGAGAGGGTGGATGCCCCAACTAATAGACACCAGAGACAGGCATAGACTGGACCTGGTCCGAACTCCATGTAGATGCTCCGGCCTATGACGGAGCTGAGAGTGTAAAGGGCGGTATGCTCGTGGAATTTCCGAGGAGTCATTGGCGAGCGTGAAAGAGCATGAACCTTGTAGTCCTCAATCCATCCCATGCCCTTCGCCTTCTGCTTCTGCATCTGATTCGACTATCGGCTCACGCATGATTCTCAGCGGGAGAATCAGTCCCAGAAAGGATATGCTCTTTTTTGCATAAATACTCTTGCCACATTCTCTCACGTGCGATTCTTTTTCATCCATCCAGACTCATGCGAAGTTCGTGAGCTGCAAGTTGCAGTGTTGTCTGTAAAAAGTGCAGGTAATGGTGACGGTTAACCCCCAATCTCGCACGTGCGATGCAGTCTCTCACGTGCGATTCTTCTTGCGCAATGAAATCAGTATCATTCTCGCACGTGCGATGCTGCGCTTTGGGCCATTCTCGTCGTCGCCACCCCGATATGGACATCTATCCAAGACTGGGGTTTTCACGGCGCAAACCACGACTGCTCACAGCGGCTCGCCGACGAAAGAGATTTGACACCGCTCCAACCGTCAAGACACCGCACCAAGGCTTGGAGCAACTCGACAAACCGTCTATAAGGAACTGAAGACTTTTGACTAACGGACGGTATGCGCGTCCGCACCGTCTTGACGGAAAGAGCAACATCTTAGGTCTGCGACTAATCGTCTCTAGAGGTTTTCACGTCTTAACCGTCTCCAAAGGTCTCCAACGGTTTCACATCTGCACGGTTTGACGGTAAGAGCGACTTCTTGATACTGCACGATTAACCGGTCTTCTTAAACGTCTCCAAAGATTTCACGTCTAAACGTCTCTAAAGGTTTCGCGTTCGCTCCGTCTTCAACGGTAAGAGCAACTTCTTAAGACTTTTCTTAAGGCTGCGTTTAACCGCTCTAACGTTTTCACGTCCGCACGTGTTTAACGGTGAGAGCACATTCCTAAGACTGCGCATCTAACCCCTCTTCTTAAACGTCTCCAAACACTTTCGTGCTAGCCGTCTCGCCATTAAGTAGAAGATTACATCATTCCTAAGGAAGCTCCGTATTCACCGTCTTCTGAGAAATGAATACATTCTCAAGACTTTTGCTAGCTAACCGTCAAAGTCTTCACTCTGAACCGATGAAGTCTTGACCCCGAGATGCACCCCGTTTAATGCTCGTTATTAGCGGCGTACGTGTCTTCTGACGGGCCTTAAGCGTGGTGTCGAGCTTGACCATTCCTTAATCAGACGCTTAATCGGGTCTTCTGCCTCGTCTGCAGGGTATTCCTCAAGAGTCTTCTTGACTTCCGTTGAGGGAACACTTGTCCTGTCCTCTGCGGCCTCGTTACGTAACGGCACGTGCGTAGCGTGACTCGCCCACTGTCTCAACTTCTGTTTGCCTAACTCCGTCCTGAAGAACACGTTCGTGCCGCTACCGATACGTGAGCAGGAGAAGAACGCGACGTCCTTCCCTGTTCTCTTCAACAGATGCTTCTCCTCGCAGAGCGGGCACTGCACGCTAGCGCCCGTAACGGTATCGTTCGCATTCTCGTTCTGCGTCATCTGAACTAGCTCGGCGCTCTGACCTATTTGTAGATTTCCTCATCGCACAAACGGTTCTGACCACGCCTTAACCCGTATCGCTACTTTCACGGGGACCTCACGACATGAAATGCTCGAATACTCCTTGAGTGGGGACCCCCTGCCCTCAAAAAGACGGGCGACCCCTGGGGTCTCAAGAACCGGTTCGAGAACCCCACCGCCACGAGAACCAGACGAGGCTTCCTGACATACCGGTCAAGCGAGGACATCGAGGCTGACCTCGAAGCCTGCCCTCTTGAGCTCCTTCGTTAGAGCAAATTGCCAGGCTCCTTTGTCATCCATCGGAATATAAACCACTCCCTGAATATCCGAATGAATCTCGACCTTGTCTTTAACGATAGCGCACACCCTGCCCCTAGTAAGCTTGCCGACAAAAAACCCCATCTCGAAGACCACATTCTGGCGAGGGCGAGGGTGCAACTCTCTTGCACTACGCTGCGATGCTCCCACATCATCTGGCGAGAGGAGAACAACAACGTACCCCACATTCGAGTATTCTTCCAGCTTCTCAATCACTGTCTTGCTAGCGCTCGGCTGTTCGTGGAGTATTATCGCCTTCAGTCCGAGTCTCTCGATGAATCTAGCGACTGCCTGTTTCATTCCATCATCCTGTCCGTGAACCACAAATACCTGGTTCTTCCCGACACGGTCTTCAGGCCCGGGTAGGGGACCACCTCGAGTCTTGGGTCTTGCCGGAAGTCGAGCCTCCTGCGCCGAGAGATATTCGCCGGTCGCGTCCAGAGGTTCTCGATAAAGGTCTAGGCGCTCCGTCAATTGAGCAAGCGCTTGGATTTGCACTTCCATACTATCACGAAAGTAGATGACCCTACTGTTCAATGAAGAGTCATAAAAAGAAGCGGGTTTCTCTGCCGCCTCCGCGACGCGAATGTACTCGTCGCTGTTCATCGAGCTGTCGAACATAAGGCGGAGCAGATGCCTGTTGTAATCATTCCAGATTGCTTGTTGGGACTTCGCGTTCTCTAGGTCCGACCAATCGTTGATAGTCGTAAGTCTGATTGCCTTGCCCTTCTCAATCCTCGACAGAATGTCTGTGCGGGCATTTTCCCTTGATGTCATCAGCGACGAAGACGCATCCCAGTGTGCGGTTTCTCTCATATTCCTCGACCTGACAGTTCCTCAATCAGTAGAGAGGAGCGCCACAACTCCTAATGAATCTATCCCGCCTTGGATTGGGAACAACAACTGAACCGTATGCAATTCAGAGTAATGCAACCCTATACACCTCTCTAAATCAAGTTGACCGCGTTTCTGTGGCCTGTTGTTACTTGGTCCTCAAGCTGATTTTGAGCAAGTGTGTGCTTCAAAGCTTCCTAAGCGGGGACCCCCTTGGCCTCAAAAAGACGGGCGAACTCCACTAACACTGGCATCCGTGCCGATACTGTCGCAGCGAACATCGAACCATGCGACGCCGAACTCGATGGCCAGGGGCATAGATATATGGCACGGCTTGCGATTCATCTCCGTTGGGAACGGTTCTAGCGGTCGTATGATAGGGGGCGTAGGAAGATGGGGCAGAAGAGCATTAACACGTACGGAGGACAAGGGAAACTAGATATCAACACTCTCGAGACTTGGCTTTGGGAGGCTGCCTGCAAGATTAGAGGAGAGATAGACGCTCCGAAGTATAAGGACTTCATTCTTCCCATCGTCTTCATCAAGAGGCTCTCTGACGTCTTTGAGGACGAGTTGAAGAAGCTCTCCTCGGACTACGGAGGACTCGACAAGACTGAGAAGCTCCTCAAGCAGGACCATTCCCTAGTGAGATTTTACATTCCCGAGAAGGCAAGATGGGACGCCATAGCGGGGAGGTCCACCGGTATCGGGGAGTACATGACCGATGCTGTTCGGGTCATAGCTAGAGAGAATCCCAAGCTCTCAGGCGTTGTCGACATCGTAGACTTTAACGCTACAACTGCAGGACAGCGTATCATAACTGACGACAGGCTCAAGGTGTTGGTCGACGTCCTAGGCAAGCATAGGCTAGGTCTTCAGGACGTAGAGCCGGACATTCTCGGAAGAGCCTACGAGTACCTCCTTAGGAAGTTCGCCGAGGGCTCAGGCTCGAGCGCAGGGGAGTTCTACACGCCTCGAGAGGTCGCTGTGTTTATAGCGCACCTCATTGACCCCAAGCCGGGAGAGACGATATACGACCCCACCTGCGGCTCAGGAGGACTTCTCATCAAGACCTACCTGCGGTTCAACGAGAAGCACGGTGATGACCCAAAGACCGCTCCTCTAAGGTTCTACGGACAGGAAATCAACCACAACACTTACGCTTTGGCGAGGATGAATGCCTTCATACACGACATGGAAGCTGACATTAGGCTCGGGGACACAATGACTAGCCCTAAGCACACGTCTCCTGACGGCTCTCTGAGCAGATTCGATGTCGTGGTTGCCAACCCGATGTGGAACCAGGATTTCGCTCAATCCGTGTACGAGAACGACACCTTTGGGAGATTTGGATGCGGGTATCCTCCTTCTTCGAGCGCGGACTGGGGCTGGATTCAGCACATGTTCGCATCGCTCAAAGACAGTGGCAGGATGGCAGTTGTTCTCGATACAGGCGCAGTGGCAAGAGGTTCAGGCAACCAAGGCTCCAATAGAGAGAGGGACATCCGAAGGAAGTTCGTCGAGAAGGACCTCGTCGAGGCAGTTGTGCTCCTGCCTGAGAATCTCTTCTACAACACCACGGCTCCGGGAATAGTCATGCTTGTGAACAAGAACAAGAAGAGGAAGGGGGAGGTTCTCCTGGTCAATGCGTCAAAGCTGTTCGAGAAGGGTAGGCCAAAGAACTTCATCACTGAGGAGGGAATCAGAAAGCTGCGAGAGACCCATACACGGTGGAAGGAAGAGGAGTACATCGCGAAAGTCGTCCGAACCGAAGATATTGTCAAGAACGACTACAGCCTCAGCCCCTCAAGATATGTGTCAGACGACAGTGGTGAGGAGGTGCTTCCGCTCGAGGATGCTGTCGTCCTGCTCAAGGAAGCTGAGAAAGAGAAAGCGAGAGCAGACGCGAAGCTAAAGGAAGTGCTGAAGGTTCTGGGGTTCGAGGCATGAGTAACACTGCTCCTCCAGGAGTTTTCAAGATGACCGAAAATGGATACATTCCTGAGGATTGGCAGTTTGTACCGTTGGAGTCAGTTGCCAGTGAAGGATTGAAAGATGGCACACATAATCCTCCGAAGAGGTTCGCCACAGGAGTGCCATTGCTAAGTGCTCGTAACATCAAACTAGGATACGTGGATTGGGAGGAAGACTACACATATATCACGGAAGAGGATTACGACCACCTTTCCAAAAGCATTAGAATCGAGCCTGGAGACATTCTGCTTACGATAGTGGGCACAATCGGTCGCTCGTGTATTTGTCCATCGGACAGGGTGTTCTCTCTCCAGCGAAGTGTTGCGATAGTCAAGCCGAGGAGAGATTTGATTTTCCCAGCCTTCCTGATGTTCTATTTCAATAGCCATCGATTTAGAAAGGAGCTCATGTCAAAGGCAATTGGCTCGGCGCAGAAAGGAGTCTACCTCAACAAGCTCAGAAGTCTGCAAATCCCTCTTCCCAAGCTTGCCGAGCAGAGGAAAATCGCCGCTGTGCTCTCAACCGTCTGGGAAGCGAAGGAGAAGACCCAAGCAGTGATTGGTGCGGCGAAAGCGCTTAAGAAGTCGCTAATGAAGCGTCTGTTCACACATGGGTCAGTTTCAATCTCCGACGCAGGGGACCTAGCGTTGAAGGAGACGGAAGTTGGGGCTATTCCCGAGAAATGGAGCATTGTCAAGCTTAGCGATGTTGCTACAATCGAAAGAGGGAAGTTTGCACATCGTCCTCGAAACGACCCAGATTACTACGGCGGGTCGATACCGTTCATACAGACAGGTGACATTGCGAATGCGGAAGTATATGTGCGAGGATGTTCGCAGACCCTCAATGAACGGGGATTATCTATCAGTAGAGTCTTCCCTAAGAATACACTGGTCATTACGATAGCAGCCAATATCGGAGACGTGGCAATGCTCGGTTTTGATTGTGCATTTCCGGATAGCGTTATTGGAATCACACCTGGTTCTAAGATTGACAGTCTCTTTCTCCTATACTATCTCAAAACGCAAAGAGAGAAAATGAATGCTTTGGCTCCCAGAGGAACGCAGAAGAATATAAACATCCAATTCCTGAGACCATGGCCTGTGCCGCTTCCACCCTTGTCCGAACAGAAGGCGATTGCTGAATCAATCCTGTGTGTTGACGAAAAAGTCGAAGCAGAACAAGACAGACTTCGAGGCCTGAGCGAGGTCTTCCAAGCACTCCTCGGAGACCTTGTGACAGGGAGGCTCCGTGTCATCAATCTGGAGGCCCCGACTTGAGCAACGATGACGTTCTAGATGGCTTCAAGATGACTGACATTGGCTTCCTACCAAATGAATGGGAAGTCACGCAGTTGGAACGCTTCATCGAAAGCCCACAGTATGGTTATACTGCAAGAGCTGTCGAAAGTACGGAAGGACCAAGATATTTAAGAATCACCGATATTCAGAATGGAATCGTCGAATGGACCAAAGTGCCATCGTGCGAGTGCGACGCAAGTGCACGAGAAAAGTACGGGCTCCAAGATGGTGATATTGTTGTTGCCAGAATTGGCGCAACAACAGGCAAGTCATTCATATTCAGGGGTTCGGTCGACACATTGTTTGCTTCCTATCTGATACGAATCCGAACGAAGGAGAGTCTCCTACCGGAGTTCCTTCACTACTTCTTTGACACCAGAGTCTACTGGAATCAGATTCAGAAAAGCAAAGGTGGCAGACTGAAGGGTGGCATATCTATTCCGTCGCTGCGCAACCTTGTTGTTCCGATTCCGCCGTTACGGGAACAGAAGAGAATAGCGACGGTACTCAATTCAGTTCAAGAATCCAAGAAAAGAACTGATGTAGTTGTGAATGCTGCGAAGGAACTCAAGAAGACGCTGATGAAGCATCTTTTCACATATGGACCAGTTCGCATGAAAGATGCCACCAACGTGGAACTGAAAGAGACCAGCATCGGACAGATGCCCAAGCACTGGAAGGTTATCCCATGCGGGGAGTTATGTGAGGAAGTCACTGTCGGAATCGTGGTGAGACCATCTAGCTACTACGTTGTGTCAGGAGTTCCAGCGCTCCGTTCTCTCAACGTGAAGGAAGATTCCTTAGATATGAGCGAGTTGGTCTTCGTTTCAGAGAAGGACAACTCAACACGGCTGGCAAAGTCTCGTCTGCGAAAGGGAGATGTCCTCATTGTCAGAACTGGATATCCTGGCACATCCTGCGTAGTGCCCGAAGACCTTGAAGAAGCAAATTGCATTGACTTGGTTGTTGTCAGAACGCGCAAGGAGGTGTTGCAGAGCAGTTTCCTTAGCAGATATCTCAATTCGCAATCTGGACGAAGACAGGTGCTGGCGAATCTCACCGGAATGGCTCAGAAGCACCTCAACATTGGAGCTGTCAGAAGAACCCTCGTCCCCATTCCTCCTCTCTCGGAACAAATCCGCATTGTCGAGTGGCTGTCAGTTGTGGATTCTGCCAAGAAATCGGCCCAGGTCCGTGCCAATACTGCAGACACGCTACGCAGGACCTTGCTGGACAATCTGATGACAGGCAGACTTAGGGCCAACAATCTGGAGGTCCCAACGTGAGCAATCTCGGTGCCGAAGACCGTGCAGTCCAGAAACCTCTGATTGAATATTCGCGAGAGGTTGGATGGAACTACGTCAGCAAGGATGAAGCTCTCACCATGAGAGGAGGAGAGTCGGGATTCGCATTCAAGGATGTCTTCAAAAAACAAGTCAAAAAGCTCAACCCTGACTTCATGAATGAGCAACAGGCGGAGGACCTCTTGCGAAGGCTAGAGCACCTTCCTCCAAACATCCAGGGGAACCTCGCTGCTTGGGAGCATCTCAGGGGTATGAGGACCGTATTCGTTCCCTCCGAGAAAAGGGAGAAGAATGTAAGGTTCATTGATGCGGAGAACATCGAGAAGAACGTCTTCCAGATAACCGACGAGTTCACCTACACGAATGGGAGCAAGACCAATCGCTACGATGTCGTCCTGCTCATCAATGGCATCCCAGTTGTGTTCATAGAGGCAAAGGCAGCACACAAGCGTGACGGCATCGCTTTGGGATTGGACCAGGTGAGACGGTATCATCGAGAGACTCCCGAGATGATGGCTATCCTACAGCTGTACTCTCTCACTCACCTCATCCAGTTCTACTATAGTGCGACGTGGAGTCATTCGCACAAATCTCTTTTCAACTGGAAAGAAGAATCAGAGGCAGCTGATTTCGAGAGCCTTGTCAAGGGATTCCTGAATCGTGAGAGAATCGTCAGAACAATCACCGACTACATCCTGTTCACGAGGAGAGATGACGAACTCAAGAAGGTCGTTCTAAGACCTCATCAGATGAGAGGCGTGCAGAGGATTCTCGAAAGAGCTACGGACACGAAGAAGACTCGAGGTCTCATCTGGCACACGCAGGGTTCGGGCAAGACCTACACAATGATTGTTGCCGCCAAGAAGCTCATCGAGAACCCTCTGCTCAAGAATCCAACAGTTCTGATGCTCGTAGACAGAAACGAACTTGAGTCACAACTGTTCTCAAATCTCTCCGCCGTGGGCATAGAGAATGTAGAGGTTGCCGAAAGCAAGGAGCACCTTAGGAACCTCCTGAGACGAGACAGGCGGGGTCTGATAGTCTCGATGATTCACAAGTTCGATGGCATTGAGCCAAACGTCAACACGAGAGACAATGTCTTTGTGCTAGTCGATGAGGCTCACAGGACGACCGGAGGCACTCTCGGGAACTACCTCATGGGAGCACTCCCAAAGGCAAACTACATCGGATTCACTGGCACACCGATTGACAAGACCCAGTACGGCAAAGGCACTTTCATCACCTTCGGGAAGGACGACCCACCGAAGGGATATCTGGACAAGTACAGTATCGCCGAGTCGATTGAAGACGGGACAACGGTTCCGCTTCGCTACACGATTGCGCCAAATGAGATGAAGGTCGATAGAGAGACGCTTGAGAAGGAGTTCTTAGACCTACCTGAAGCACAGGGGCTGAGCGATATCGAGGAACAGAATAAGGTCCTGGACAAAGCGGTCACTCTCAAGAACATGATGAAAAACAGAGAACGCATCCAGAAGATTGCCAGGAACGTCGCGGAGGACTTCAGGAACAATGTGGAGAAGATGGGATACAAAGCCTTCCTCGTCGCAGTAGACAGGGAGGCGTGCGCTCTCTACAAGGAGGAGTTGGACAGGCAGAAGATACTACTCCCAGAGGAGAGTGTTGTCGTCTACAGCAGGGGATTCAATGATGACGAGAACAGGGCGAAGTATCACCTTTCGGAGGAAGAGGAGAAGAGGACTAGGAAGGCATTCATCGACCCATCCAAGAATCCAAAGATGCTAATTGTAACAGAGAAGCTCTTAACGGGCTTCGATGCTCCAATCCTGTATTGCATGTATCTGGACAAGCCAATGAGAGACCACGTGTTGCTGCAGGCCATCGCCAGAGTCAACAGGCCATATGAAGATGATGAGGGTCGGAAGAAGCCATCAGGGCTTGTGCTAGACTTCGTCGGCATATTCGATAGGCTCGAGAAAGCTCTAGCGTTCGATTCTTCTGACATTGAGGGCGTCCTGACGCACTTGGATAGGCTCAAGGACGATTTCAGAGAGATGATGGAGGAAGCTCGAGCGAAGTATCTACCAGTTATCGCTCAGAAGAGAGACGACAAGGCTGTTGAGGCGGTTCTGACCTCCTTTATAGATGAGAAGCGGAGGCAGGATTTCTATGACTTCTTCAGGAAGCTGGAGGACATCTACAACATCCTCTCGCCTGACGCGTCTCTAAGGCCATATCTGACCGACTTCGACACTCTTGCTAGGATGTACTGCATCTTGAGGGAGGCATACGACCCTGGAGTGCGCATTGACCACGAGATTGCCAGAAAGGTGGCTGAGCTGGTCCAGAAGCACACAAAGCAGAGCGCATTCGAACCTGTACTCGAGGTCCTGGACATAAATGAGCAGACTCTGAGAAAACTCGAAGAGACCAAGGTCTCGGACACTCAGAAAGTGTTCAATCTGGTTAAGAGCCTCTTTGTGGCAACAGGCGAACAAGCGAAGGTCGCTCCATATCTAATCTCGATAGGCGAGCGAGCAGAGAGAATCGCAGCGCTCTACAAGCAAAGGCAAATCGACACACAGGAAGCAATGAAGGAGCTGAAGGAACTCGTCAACGAAATCAATTCTGCCAGGCACGAGCAGGAAGAGAAGAGAATGAGCACGGATGTCTTCTCAGTTTACTACCTGGCGAAGAAGGAGGGAGTGAGTGCTCCGGAGGACGTAGCCAATCACATGATGCCAGTTTTCGAGCAATACCCCCATTGGAAGAGAAGCGAAGCCCAGGAGCGGGAAGTGAGGAAGGAGTTCTACAAGGCTTTATCCAAGTCGAATGTCGAGGATGTGTCAGGATTCGTCCACAATACCATCAGGATACTCAAAGAGGTGGCTTCGTGATTTCTCCCGAGGAGTTCAAAGTGGAAGTGCGTCACCTTGCCACTGGAATGAAGACCGAGGCAAGAGAGATACACTTGCGACCAATGAAGAACAAGTGGGCCAGTTGCTCCAGTGGAGGGAGGCTGACATTCGACACTAAGCTTCTCGACGAGCCAGCCAAGTTCCGTAAGGACGTGATTGTGCATGAGTTGCTACACCTCACGATACCGAATCACGGCAAGATGTTCAAGGTTCTTCAGAGAAGTTATGTCAGAAAGAAGTAGGTACGTCGTATGACCGTGTTCTTCGTATTCTCGGATGAGTCTGGCGGATACCTGAGAATCAGGTCTGCCAACTTTCTCAAGAAATACCCTTACTATTGTAGGAGTGCGCTGATGGTGAGCGCTGAGGATTGGATAGAACTGCGAAAGCCTTTTCATAGCTTGAAGGACAAATGGGGAATAGCGGAAGATACAGAACTGAAATGGGACCATATTTGGCTCAGGACCAGTCTCTCTGCCTCAAGCTTCAACTCGAAATACCCGGACCTCAGCCACCTATCCTCCGAGCAGATGCTTGGTTTCGTCAAAGCCTGTGTATCTGAGCTTGTGAAGTGTCAATCATGCGTTCTGGTGTTCACCGTAACCGAGAATGCGTCAGTCAGGAACATTGGTCAGGAAAGGATATGGGAGATGCACCTGGAAGACATAATGCAGCGAGTTGAGATGCGAATTAGCCGGGGCGCAACGAATCTAGCACTATTCCTCCTCGACAATACTGAGAAAGGCACCGAGAAGAAACTCCGGGAGCGGTACTCCGCTCTCATTAAGGACGGAGTTCTTCTGAAATACGAGCATATCAAGGATAGCATTGCGTTCGAGTATTCCCACCACAGCTTCGCGATACAGATGGCGGATTTCTGTGCTGGAGCATTCAATGGAATGCTGAGAGGATATAGGGAGAGCTCGTCCGTCTTCAGGATGCTATATCCAAGAGTCGCGAAATCACGGGCGGGCGCATTCATGGGGTTTGGAGTGTGCGAAGTCCCGACTGACAGACAAGGTCTAAGGTTGAGGATTGAAGAGCTTATTCACAAAGCTGTCTGCGGCGAATGAATGAACTAACTGATTGAGAGAAGACGGGAATCTACCCATCAGTGCGTTAACCTCGGTTAACCGATATGCATTGTGCACGACAGCCCAAGATGCCCTCTGAACAGTTTCAGTCACCAGGAATGAGGTTAACGGGTCTTCTCGCTGATTTCCCGACGTGGTCTGCTTCTTGCGACTACAGCGAGGAGGAACTCCGATGTCAATGGGGAGACAGGACTCCTTCGTTGGTCTATTCAGATGCTTCCCCTACCGAGACAAGCCTCGTCCTAGTTCAGCAGACGCGTGAATTGACTATCCAGTCTCCTTAATGTAGCCGGATGCCAATTCTGACACATCATGCTGCTCTCAGGGAAGGTAACCGATGGGCATTTTGTCCTCACTTGGCTGAACCCTGAAGGCTAGAACTGGTAGGTGACGGTGATGAAGGTAGCAGTAATCCCCGCCTATAACGAAGAAATCACAATAGGTAGCATAGTGATTGGTGCCAAATCGGTAGTCGACACCGTGATTGTCGTGGATGACGCCAGCACGGACAGAACCGCTGAAATAGCGTCGAAAGCAGGTGCCGAGGTCATTAGAAACGCGGAGAATCTTGGGCATGCGATAGCTTCATCAACAGGACTTGCAGGAGCCTTGAAGTACAATCCTGAGTACATAGTCGAATTGGATGGTGACGGTCATCACAATCCGGGACACATTCCTACCCTCTTGGGACCTCTAATGAGTGGCCGAGCCGACATAGCGACAGTCGAGCACACATCTGGATTCATTGCATTTTCCCCCAAAGCGTTTCCCCTGCTGTCGAAGCCCAGAATAGGGTTAGGCGCGAACGATGAGATTCTGATGGAGGCGACGTCTCAAGGATTGCGAATTGAACGGATATCGCTTGGATTGGAACCCTCATCCGGAAGGCAATTCTACGAGAGCTTTTTGAAATACTATTCTGAAGTGTTGGAGGAACATGCAATTGACAGAATCAGCAGACTCTCAACACTGAAGGAGATATACGACGAAAGACGGAAAGTGCAGCAAGAGATGTCTACCGCGGAATCATACAGGCTTGTCAGCGAGACTTTCTTGAAATTCATACCTCCAGCCCTGCTTTCCTTGATTATCTCCCTAATTGTCCTTGCTCCTTCGACGGGCTTCAAAGTAGACCTACCCGTGGCCGCTGCGCTTGTATGTTCCGTGGTGGCTGTGTTTTTCGTGTCTTGGTGGATACTCACTAGGATACTGGGGAGAATCTACGGGAAGCAAGCCTACCTTGAAGCTCTTACCATGCACGAAACCGAAGTGAGACAGCAGCAAAGAGAGGAATCTGGCTACAAGGGAAGATAAATCCACCCTTACACATCTAGGCAACCTCTCTAAGTCGTTCGAGCCAGGTACCGGAGCTCAAACCGCCTCACGGCAAGCAAAGACCTTAGGGAGGGAGTGGCGATTCACCCAAGGGGGAGCGAATGGCAGATTTGGTCAGCATCGTAGCCGTTATTGCGTCTGGTGTTCTTGCTGCGACTGGGGTAGGGTCTCTTGTCCTGGCATATCGAAAGCTCAAACAAGACGAGAAACAGCATCAGGAACTGGTAACCTCTCTGAACAATGTCATAGACAGCTACGACAAAGAACTGCGCTCACTGAGACAGATGTTTGAAAATCTCAAAAATGAACCAGGAAGAAGTTCGATTGTCGACGGGGCTAAGATAGAACTCGAAAAGCAGAAGCTTGAGGAGAAGAAGAGGCAGAACGAGTGGAAGAAATACCTGGACATAGCTAGAGGTATCAAATGGTTCTTGGAAGCTGAGGAGGACGAGGAATGATGGGTTTGGGACGGATTATAAGCAGAAGGTGTCTTGCTTGCCGAAGGAATCTGAAGTTGAGAGAACAATGAGGAGGCATCTTAAGGCCCAAGGTTTCACCGTCGAAGAAAGGACTGGAGTGCACGGCGTTGACATCTCTGCTTCCAAGGATGGTAGAACACATTTCATTGAAGTCCAAGGGAACACGAAACCTGATGGACGCCCCTTCACGTCTAGTCAGAAATACACGCATCTCCTCAGAGCCATAGGTCAAGTGTGCTTGAGATTGAATGATGACCCTGAGGCAGTACTCGGACTAGCCCTCCCGGAAGACGCACATTACAGGAAGAAGGTCGACGAGCTGCGAACTGCACTCAAGAAACTCTGTGTGATAGTCTATTTCGTGGACTCAGAGGGCATAGTCGAGGAGTGTCGAGGTCAGCTCAAATGAGATATGCGGAAAAGGTTTGCGGCAGCCTGCCTTTCTGATTGGTTTCGAACCAGTCACCTGCTTCGAGATTCCTGACCGCAGTATAGTGCGAAAACCATAATGGTCGCTGGCGCCATATCAGGAATAGGAGGTATCCGATGGTCTTTGTTGGAATCGCATTCGTACCCTTCCAGGGTCTCGAAGGTCGATATGAGGTGAGTACTTGACCCGTGTCAGACCAATGATTCAAAAGCATCTGGACCAACTTATAGAGAAAGCATATGCGGATGCTCTGGATAGTGGAGATTTCTCTCACTTTGATGCACTCTCAGACCAGATGGAAGGAGAAGAGAGGGCGCTGGCCTACATGAGGTCGACACTAAGAGCGGCTGTCAATGGTGTGATTGCCATCAACAATGAGAGAGGCTTACCCGAAGCTGCTTCAGCCAATGTCTTGCTCAGCTGTAGATTCTTGACTGAAGAAATCTTTGTGAGGGCAATCGCTGAGGACGCCGAATGCCTCAATCGGTCGTGGAGGCATTTTCGTGAGATTGTCACGGCATTTACCAGATTCCAGAAGGACTATGGTTGCCATGGAGAAGGGCTGGATACTATGACTAAGCCAGATAGCGTTCTTGAGCCCTTCCGTCGCACTTATGAGACATATCTCAAAGCAATCCTGATTGTTGCTCATCTGATAGATGTAGTCGACAAAAAGCCTCTCTGCAGATATCGAAGGGGAATGGCCTTCAGAAGAGTCATTGGTTTCGAGAACGGAAGATATGCGATTATCTTACCGACCGATTCAATGACGATAATGAGAGACGCGGTCTCTCATGAATCTGTTTGTGTCGACTCATCCAGGAGGACCTTCGTGTTCACAAGCGAGCGAGGAACACGGCGTCTGGGCATTAATGGCGTGAACGAAAACTACCAGAGTCTAGTCGCTCGATTACTGACATTCCTCGAATGTGTCAATGTGGCCCAACCTTATTGCATCAAGATACAGGAAGTCGCAACTCTCGAGCGTTTGAGGGAAAGAGAAATGGCTTCGAGAGCACTCAGAAAGAAGTCAATTCCTTCACAGTTAGGTGACAAGCGCTGACCGTCAATTACCGATGATATGGCACGCTCCGGTTTCTACGCTTCGACTTATCGAGCTCTAGGAGGATGCTGCGAGCCACCAGCTCCTGCATCGGATTGCCATCACTCTCGACAGGAATCAAGACCGTGCCACTACTGAGGTCCCACCAGGCATAAGTCCCTTTGGTTCATATGTAGCATCAAGAACTTCACTTCAGTAGGTCCCATCTTTCCTTGTCGCTCTCGCTTCTGTTGTATGCGTACCAGGTGCTACCAGTGGAACTCTTGAAAACAGCCAGCTTCTCGGCCACCTTCACGCTCGGTACGACATAGAAGTCCGGTCTCTTGTCAAGACCCTTCAGGTTCACGAAGATGTAGAGGAGCCCGGAATAATGCGCCTCCCTGGCCTTCTCCGAAAGTAACCAGTAGCTCTGAGTGCCTCCAGCGCGGTTCGTCTTCACCTGGATGTCGAACCTCTTCCCTTCTTCGTTAGTTGCCATGATGTCGATGCCCGGAGCGTTCCTTGAAGTCACTGCGACAATGTAGCCCCGTGCAGAAAGCTCAGCAGCGACGAAGTAGACGCCCGTCATGCCAGTGAAGTAGCCTTTCGCCATGAATCCATCTCCGTCACATCTTTTCTCTCTTCCTGCCGGCTGAAGACCGTTGCGTCGTCGCTGCGATTCATCGGATGGAGTGGAGGCCATTTATATTCTCCCCGCCATCAGATTCAGGCTTGGCAAAAGCCCTCCATGTTGAAGTGCCCCCACGCCTGAGAGCAATGCCCAACAGAGACGATTAGCGATGTAGTCAACCATACCAGGCGAACACGTACTTGGCTATAGACTGGAGGCCGCCGATGATTAGGTCTGGATTGTTCTCCAGATACAGAGCTGCCGAGTAAGTCAAGTCCACAAGTATGTTGTTTTCTATAAGAAGCGGATTCTCAATGGTGCTGTACACGGGAGTGTACGGCCATCCCTCGAGCACAAGAATGGCGACATACTCTCTCGGACCCCAGACAAAGTTCAACACACCGTCTTTGGTAACTGGCGTTCCGCCAAGTTCTTGTCGCTGCATGTATCCGAATGAGAGTATCTCGGAGTCTATGACCAACTTAGTATCTGCGTTGAAAGCTAATACTAGGACCTGCGTGTTCAACGATGCGATTTTCCCTGTGTTGGACAGAGTCACTGTCACGGTTCCAGTCTCGCCCCAGAATTGCCACCAAGCCACGTTGCAGGTCACTGCAGGCTGGGAAAACACGGGATTGGGCATATCGACGTCAATCTTGACGTAGTTTGTCTGGTTGGGGACAATGTCAACCGTGTATCTTTCCGACCCATACTCGGGAATGACTAGTTTGAGTTCTTGCATTCCTGCTGCTATCCCGTCAATTTGGAGCTTTCCGTCATCTCCGAGAAAACCTCGGTCGATGCCGCCAAGAATGACATTGACATAGCCATCAATGACACGACCGACAGGCTTACCCGTTTCTTTGTCGGTAACCTCTATGACCATGCTTCCGTACTGCTCCGTCTGAGCGGGTTGGTTTTGGGGATTGTTGTCTGAGGGATTGTTGTTGTCGCCACTGTTGCTTGACTTCAGAGTTATGATGCCGGCTGCGAAAAGAGCAGCTAGGACCACGACCACTGTCACTACAATCGAAAAACCAGCAATGAGCATAGAATTCGATTTCGGTTGCCTGGGTCCAGCTGACGCTTCGTTAGATGAGTTCCCAACCATTCTCCCCACTCCAAATGTCCCAAATAGCACGCAGCCTTCTTATGTCTTGCGTGGATGAACGGCCAGTACGCTAGTGCTTCATAATCTCACAGGGGCCGCTCTGGTTCTCGGACAAGCCTCCACGTTGAAATGGTCTCTGCCTCAGCACAACATCCATAGGGGAGGAGAGTTGATTCCAGGTAATGGCGGTAAGCAATGGTCGAGGAGGGTGAATGGCACAGGCAGACGAGGGAGAAGATAATGACGTTTCTTCAGTCGAAGAATCTCAAGTTCCTGCACGACCACGGGGAAGGAGGACGTCCGCTGCGTCTTTTCAAGACGGATGACTCAGGGAAAGTGCACTTGTCAGATGCGGACATCCTTGTCTTCGGAGATGACGTAACTATTGTCCACATAGTAGAAGTCATGGGCGGCAATACCACGCCTAAGTCGATGGTTGGGATTGCCGGCGCAACCGCACTCTGCAATGCTTTTGTCGATTCCGACGGTAACAGGCACAGTCTTCGCAAGCCAATGCTGTGGATAGTTCTGGACTCAAAGAAGGTTCGAGACAAAGGCCCCAGGAAGCACGACAGGATGGAGAGCATTCTCAGGGAACTACAGAGATTTGATAAACCACTCGTGAGACTCGACAATCTTGCTGGGGTTCGCATTTGCTACGATGACACGTTTGAACGCGAATATTCCGCCTTTTGATGCGTTAACCTCGGTTAACCGAAGTGCATTGAGCACGATAACCAAAGATACGCTCTGAGCAGTCATATTCGTTAGAACCGCGGTTAACCAGGCTTCTTGCACCTACCTCGAGAAGCGGTTTCGAGGAGGGCCGAGAAAAGGAAATAGGAAAGTAATCCCATCCGAGGGCCGGTCGAGGGAAATGGTCTCACGAGATGAATCATCGATTTCGCTGTTCGTGAAATTCTGCAGAGTCAACAAAAGAGTCTCACCGTCAAGAACAGAGAATCAGAGGAGAACCGGAGCACCAGCTGGCCCTATGGATTGGCCTTTGCTGCGGTACGCATGGTCGCTCGAACACAGAATCAAATGTGTCGCCTACAGCTTTGAAGGAGTAGAGAGGGCGGAGGTTCTGGCAGCTGCCGAGATTGAGAAAACCTCAAAACTGGGAAGTGGGTCATATGACCCTATCCTGATTCTTGTCTACTATTACGAGTCCCTAGTCGACCAAATCTACAAGTCGATGGAGAATGTCGCCAAGGTCAACATGTTCCTCTACGACTCAAAGCAGGCTCCTCCTCACGACTTCCAGGAGCAGAGGCAAAACATAGCCAAGGGTAAATTGAATTTCAGTATCTCCTATGACCGCATCATGAAAGAGAGTATGGGTTGGTATGGAGATGTTCTCCGTATCCGACACAACTCGAATCACTACGCCATCGGCACGGGCGCGTACAAGCGAGATGACGATGGAAAGCCGATTCTGCAATACCTCAATTACGAAATATCGGAGAGAAGGGCAAATCGAGGGACCACTGGAAGAATTGAGAACAACATCTTAGATTCAGCGAAAGGACTGTGGACACGATTCAACTCGTGTGTGAATGCGATAGGCAGCGCGTGGCTGGAAGAGGTCGACCCGACCATAAGATGTGAAATCTCTTTCCTATTCCCAGACAGAGCTGAGATGCGAAAGGTGAATCTTGATGAATACAGAGCAGGTGAACTTGGAGAATTGGTGGGGGTTTTACCGGTCAAGAAGGGGAAAGAGAACTGAATCTGCCTATGCCAGCACTGGTGGGATAGTTCTTAAGGTCGGCTTCGCCATCACTCCAAGAACGGATTCAGATGGCGAAGATAAATCTGGGGATTGTGGGTGGTGTTGTACTCGCTATCTTCATCGCCGCTTTATTATTTCTTGAGGCAGGGCAGTTTTCAAAAGAGTTCAAGAAGATTGGTAACGGCCTTCTTGGCTTCGCCATCGCTATTGTAGTCATTGTTGTAGCCGTGGTCCTAGCACTCGAATGGAAGAAACAACACTGAACCACATACGACGCAACGAAAAGGATTTGACACCCTTCATCCGTCAAGTCACGACTAGCCACGGACGTCGATGCCTACTGTGCCTAGCAGGTTAACAATGAATGCGATGAATGTTCCCAAGGCAATTATGCCGAACATCAACCCTGCAAGGGCACTGGAGACAGTACCCGCGAAGGCGCTTATTATCTGGTCTTCGAAAACGAATTCGAGCACCAGTAAGAAGAGTGTCATCACGGTCGCGATGCCATCGCCGATATCATTTCCCATTTAGTCCCCCCTTCTGACGAAGAAACTACGTGAGCCGCAGTATTTAGGAATTTTTAGGGTTTTCCGCAATATGTGTAAGAGAAGCATATGTGCTCGTCTAGATACACTCCATAATAGAACACGTTGGCTCTATGTCTATTCGATGTGGAAAAGGGTCTGCGGCAGCCCGCTCTCTGATTGATTTCGAACCAGACGGCGAAGTGCAAATCCGACTCACCGCCAACACAGAATCCACAGGAAAGAATATGCATCTCTATTTCGGAGTCGGCCCAATGGCAAACACTAAGATTCCTCTTAATCTCCTATTAGCGTAACCAGGATTCTGACTCTTGTCGGGTCGTCTTTGACTGTGCGCTCCACAATGAAGAACCATGCGTCCGCACGGGGTATCTTCACTCTCTCCTTGAAATAAGAGACGTTCGGCTTGATAAGAACCGGTTCCCAGTTGCTAAATCCTTGGACATAGCGTTTCATGTTGGCGGAGTCCAGAAGCAGAAAGGTGAAAGCCGCTTTGGAGCGTGACTGAGCAAGTATCTCGATTTCCCCTCGCTTCATCTCCTTTGAAGTTACCTCATAATCATCGCGGGGCGGAATCGCAATCTCCGTTTCAATAATAACATTGTCCGCTTGCTGCTTTCGTGGCATCTCGGTTGGGGCCAGCGCCGGCTTCGCGAGAGTCATTTTCATGACTTGACTCTCTTCTTCCAACTTACGAGCCTTGCTCTTCCATTCCTCGATTTCCTTCCGCTTACGAAGCGCATATAGACCAACCGCCACCAAAACAACGCAAAGCCAGACAATCGCCAGAGCCAGAGGTCCAATGACCTGGACGAGAACTGTTGCCGTCACTCCAACAAGAGCAACTATGGCATAAGGAAACCACTTGGCGACTTCCTGCCAGGACATTCCGTATGGACCATGCTCTGTCATAATAGTCATATGGCAGAGACGCACTATCAGCCTTGCTATCGAGCACTCTCATTCACGAGGAAGAGGCCGCCATGTTGAGGTGTTATCTAAGCATCAACATAACATCCATAAGGAAGGAAAGGCGATTCGGAAGTAGGCGATGATAAATGGTTGGCGAAGGAGGAGATGAAGGCCCTGAGGCTTTGAAGAGGGAGCAACGAAGCCTCTTCGATTCAATGACCACGCTTGAGGAGGAATACGAAGCTGGCAAGATTGACCAGAAGACTTACCGCGAACTTAACGCCTCAAACTGGGAAGAACTTACGGAGATTCAGCGAAGAATCAACGCACCGCATGGGGAGCGGGGGCACGTGTCTCTATTGCTCTATCTAGGGGCGGGTCTGATTGCGCTTGGTGGGTTGTTGTCTGCAATTGCAGTCGCATCCGTGAACGGAGGGCAGTTGCCCCCATCTTACAGCGATTATTGGGCAGTAGTAATCATTGTAGGAGTTGCCTTTGTCCTGGTCGGGTTCGCGCGTCAAGCCGAAAGAATGCACAAATAGACTCAAGACATTCAGCTACAGCTAGAAGAACGATACAGAGAAAAGGAAAGGGGTTTGAACATCGGAGAAGCCCACAGGGGAGGAAGGGCGAACTCATCTGTTTGTGAATGCGTTAACTCCGGTCGTGGTTAACCGGGCTTCTTGCGCCTATCTTGCCTTAGCCTGCTCCTTGCGACTACCGCGACGAGGAACAACAGCGACAGAACGGGAACTATCACGGTCGAGAACTCCGGTATGGCCTCAACGACCTCGACCTGCATAGTGGTGTTGTTCGTCAATCCCTGGGTATCCCTCACCTCGAGGCGCACGGTATACAATCCTGGTTCTGAGTACTGCCATTGAGCTGCCTTCTCCGTGCTCCAGTCGGTGTCCCAGGTGGTGTCGCCGTCGAAGTCCCAACGAACCTCCAGCATTTCTGACAGGTCTTCGGAATCCAAGCAACCCAGTGCGCTGAACTCGAAAACAGTAGCAACATCTCCGATACTAGGCTCAACAGAAAGACTGGCCGTCGGCGGATTGTTCACGAGTATCCAAACATCTGCCCTTGCAGTACCGTTCGCATAGCCAGTCTCATTTAGGCTGACGATGACGGAGGCGGTCCTGCTTGCGTTTAGGGCAGAAGACGATGTGAACAAGAACGAAGCCATGCCTTCGGAGTCAGTCAGCACTGATGTAGTATTCAGCTCCCCGCAGTCCAAATCAAGAAGCTCGACCGAAAGTCTCGTGTTCTCTATCGGTTCGGAGCTGTTGCCACATCGGGTCGCCTTCACTGTGATTTCGACGGTGTCGCCCTTCGATATGTTCTGGCTGGAAACTTCAAGCCTTAGCTCGGGAAGGGCTAGATTCCACACCGTTACGTTTGTGGAGATGTTGGTGATGCTTGCTGTTAGTGAGTTCTCAAACGAAACATCTTTCAGCATACTCAAGGGAAGGAGTACAACCGCTAGACTCGATGTGGTGTTCGGCACGGACACATTTGAGCCAATTGGACTCAAGAACTGGATGAGGTTAGGCGTGTAGTAGTTAGTGAATAGTGTAGTACCATCCTGGCCAACAAGTGAGATGTTGTACTCAGCAGTAGATTCAGCCAATTTGTCGAACGAAAGCAAAGCGCCGGATGTTATGATTGTTGTGTCTACAATCGCCGGAGTTCCGCCCGAATCGAACTGCAGCGTGGTTAGGATGGCTGAGTCCACATGGAGAGACCTCGAGTTGTTTTCAATCGCAGCCTCCATCCATGGTTTGCAGTACTGGGTGCAGTAGCCATGCCCGTTCGTTGAAACATCGGCATAGCCCATAGTACAGATGCTACCATCACCGAATTCTCTTCCTGGCCCATCAGTGCGGTCGCTTCTGGGATAGGAATTTGGATACCCTGACGGATAGGGACCAGGACCGGTGGTCAAGAGCCACCACTTGCGCCATCCATTGTGCCAGCCTGTGTAATTGTACTCATCCAGAACGCAATATGTGTGGGCGAGTTCATGTGCAGTCGTGGTTACCCAGCCTGCTAAACACACCACAGCAGGACTTCCGTCAGTAATGCCTGCCACATCCGGTAGCCCAGGAAGACTCTGGTCGGTTATAGCAACGTATCTCGTTCCGTAGTATCCATGTGTGTTTGCCCATGATATGATGCTTGAATACACGCCAGAGAGCAGCCCTGTGAAAGTAGATTCGTCCCACCGAATCTGGAACACTTCATCTGCCATGGTGGTGACAACATTTTCTGAAGTAAGAACGTCAAGTGAGTTGATGTAGAATTCTGACTGGCGTGACGCCTCGGCACGAAACGATTCCATCGAGCCTTTCCAATTCAGAGGAACAAACACAATCGAATACCAACTCAAGCCCACTTCAACGTAGTCAAGGTCTGTTGCATCGCGACCAGCATCAGCAACTCTTATCCTGAGGTTCGAACCTGAATCGACATACTGACCGGTCGATATGCCAACCGTTGCGACATTGTCAGTCCCTTTGCCTGTGTCTGCATACTTCAAGTCCCAAGTACTAGAACCCCAGTTCCAGGCATAGATGCTCGGACCATCTGCGAACCACCCCCAATCCGTGTACCTGACGCTCACTGCTACCGTATCAGGTGTTACAGACGGCAACGTGAACTCATAGTTGGCCCATGCCCAGTCTTCGTTGGCGCTCATCAGAATCCCGTTCGTGTATCTCGAACTGGATTGGACGTTGTAGGAAGCGTAGTACTGGTTCCCATTCAACTTAATCGGCAACTTGGGTTGCGGACTAACACCGCTAAGGGATATTGGTACATCTCTATTGCCAGAGTTAGTCGGCGGGTCCAAGGCGATAATCCTAACGTGGAGTGAAGACCCAGGGAAGTATGAAGCGCCATAATAGCCAGAATCGATGTCTGTCGCCGCAAGATGGACTCCGAATCTGATGGTTGACTCAGCTACGCCACCTGCAAACTCGATGGTGAATCGCCAAGTCTGAATGACTCTGCCATAGTCGTAATTATTAGACAACCTCTCCTGACTTGTGATTGTGCCTTCGGCGGGGTTGACGTAGAATGGTGCTGAAGAATTCGCATATACATTGTACGGGGCAGTTGGCGGTTCGAGCCAGTATCTCGTCAGGTAATCGATGCCGTACGTAAGCGTATTCGAGTCGATGAAGTCAAAGCCTATCCATACCGTTTCGGTGTCGCCACCGAGAGGGTCTCTAGTGAGAACCAGCTTATATGGGATACTGTCGCCCTCGTCGAAGCCGTCGACATCTCCAGAAGTCCATTCTTGTATAGGCACCAGTGTGAATCCCTGAAGAGATACGTTCTCGAGTGATGCGGAGGCTCTCTCCGGAACTGTAGATACAAGCAAGGAAAACGATGTCGCACTCATCAGGAATACTAGAACAACCGCTGCCACTTTCCCCCTGAAAGGCACTATCTCCCCCAATGACAGAACCGACTCGGCACATATATAGGCTATGCCAGTGTGGTCCTCACTTTTGTACGGAGAAAGGGTTTGCGGCAGCCTGCATACCCGTTTGATTGATTTCGAGCCAGTCACCGGAGTCCAAAACCTCCTCACGGCAAGCAAAGACCATAGGGGAGGAAAGGCGATACCTATCAGGGGAAACGGTGACTTCGACGAACGGTGATGCCTAGTGCCATATAGGATGGTTTGTCCGCATTGCGGGACGAACAACTACATGGAGCAAGACTGTAGGCGACTGCTTGTCGAAGTCAAATGCAGGGATTGCGGCCATGACTTCGTGACCAAGTTCTCAGAAGTTTGGTATGTCTCCTCGGTTCCTCAGGATGTGCCATTCTCGATTGTCAAAGAGGTGCTCACCACCTCCAGAGAAGACTCGGGGCAGGGCAACGCTAGTCTGACCGATAACAAGGCTTCTGCCAAACCCGAGGAGGAAAGCGTCTACAGGATGATTTGTCCGGCATGCAAAGAATACAACTACTTGAAAGAGCCGGGAGCAGCGCAGTGCGTGGCGTGCGGTGAGAATTTCTTACCGGATTTTGTCAAACGTACCCAAGTGACTTCACTTCCACCAGGTGCGCGTCTCTCGACTAGAGTCAAACAAAGAGGACATTCGCAATATCAAGAATGGACTCGCGGAACGATATGCCCTGCGTGTTCGAGCTTCAACCCGGAAGGACCGAGCAGCTGCTATTGGTGCAAGGCCAATCTTGATTCTGGCAATCCTCCGATTTACTACAGACGGCCTGGTTCTTCGGGAACTGGCAGACCTTCCAACCAGACTGTCCCGCTTTCATACAGTCAACCGGTCCTGCCACCCAAGAAATCGATGAGCGGCCTAACCATCGCTCTTGTAATCGGCGTAATAGCTGTCGTCATTTTGGGAATCGGCATCGCGGCCACCTACAATCCGTCGTCCTCGAATGACGGTAGTGGCGATGGCTACTCTCCACCTACTCCGTCGAATCCGGTACCAGAACCGACAACGAACTACCTGACGATTGAGATTATGAATCTGGCATCGGTTGATGCTAGATTTGGGTTCGTAGTCAATCAGAACACAGTTTTTGACAACTGGGTCTCGCCCTATGTGGACACGTTGAAGACCGTCTCTGTTTCGTTTACGGGTAGTTATGCCACAATCGGTTTGGCGTGTCAACTCTACTCCCATGCATGGGGGTATATCTGGAACGAGCACTTCTATGACGATGACACGCTCTACGTGATTCTCTACGATGATAGCACTGCCAACTACGCCATCAATCATGGAATTCTCCAAGTCATTATCCCGAATATGTGAGGTGATTGGGGGACCTCGGAGAGACCTCCGAACCAGACGCCGAACTGCAAATCCAGCTCATCGTGAGAAAAGCCAATAGGAAGGAAAGGAAAAGAAAAGGGTTTGGGGGAACGAACGGCATCATCGTTTCCGACAGCCAGTGGGTTTTATCGCATCGATTCCCATCATGCAAGACAAATTAGGGCTCATCGAGTGGCCTTCTCCTTCCGCCACCAAATTGCTTTCAAGAAGACGATTACCAGCACTCCATATGTCACAAGAGCACTCCCAACAAATTCAGGATTATGCGTGGCCAGAGTAGTGACTCCAGCTATGATGAGTGAAAGTCCGACGGCATACACGCCAAGAGAGAATGTGCCTTTCGCACGTATTCCCGCAGTTGTGTGGCTGTACAGACTCAGTGCGTATGACGCGAGTGGCTGGTGTATCCCCGCATCAATGAAATCATTGAGGATTCGGCGATTGCTCCCTGGTGGCAGTTCATCGCTGGGGTCGGCACCCATGAACTCTCTGTAGTTCTTGTCAAACTCATTCTTACCCGCTATGCCCTCGAACCACTTCCGAAGAAAAGCCTCGTCCTCGTCGCTGATTTTCATCCGTAACCACCGGACCAGGATTATCGTGGATGCTTAACAAGAATCATGGGGTCACAATCACGGTCCCGCCAATTCTCACCTTTGGGTTCGACCAAGGACTCACCAGACCTGTTCAGAGACCTCGAAGTAGTGAATTGCCCTCACTGTAGACTGATTCACTATGCAAAGAGGTCGGGCATCATCGAATGACTAGTCGATGGGTCACCCGGGTTCAAATCCCGGCGAGAGCACAAAGTCCCTTTGTGATAGGAAAAAGCTCGAAAGGGTTCGGGTCCACTGTCAATCCGCTCGCTAATCACCGGGCGGTTTTCTTCGCCATGAGCGCGAGCATGTTCGCGGGCACTAATCCCATCGGCTTTTTCAAGTTCGCCGCTTCGCTCCTCACTACTAGGGACGGCATCGGAGCGTCTATGGTCGTGGGGGTGGGCGGCGCAGGCTTCGGTTCGACAGGCTTGTCCGCTTCGAGAGCTTCCCATTGCGACTCATCGAGGTAGTTCCTCATAAGAATCTCTTTCTTGCACCCCATCAACATGGCTGTCAAGTCAAGGGCGTCGCCTCTATGGGAGTACTTCCGCAGTGTGTTCAAGGCGTGTGAATGTCTCAGAGTCATGGGGGAAATCGTTCTCCCAAGGCCCGCTCGAACGCCGACTCTATGCACGAGGCGATTGAGAGCGTCGGGCGACCGCCTCTTCCCATGCTCCATCCAATTGACGAACTTCGCACGGAATCTTTCTGGAACGAACACGCGCCGTACCTTCGAGTTCTTGCATCGGTGGTATGAGATGAACTCACCGTCGAACTCGAATCCGTCCCGATATGCCACGTCGTGTCGGTGGACCCCGTTCAACATCAACCAAACGGGTATCAGCTCGGATTCGCCACACGCTTCTAGCAGTATCTTCTGTTTCTCAGGGTCAAATATAGCGGTTTTCTGCACTTTTCTCTCCACCTTTACTTTTCGCATCGCATATGCGAGGTGTCTAGCTCAGCACTATACCCTGTATAGGTCTCACCTATATTACACATTTGAGGCAAAAGCGAACTGCGTATATAAGTGTTGGTGGATTGAAGAAATGCTGGCTCCAGTACAGTTCGAGTCGCTGCTCAAACCTTCTTCTCCTCGGGCTTGGCCGGAGCCGGTGGCTCAGGTTTCGGTTCGTCCTTGAA
>Ga0315279_10002415_pt1 | contig 28118 bp, 30 predicted proteins | sample YL17G06_20_MG_FD_203694 | JGI IMG/M metagenome (GOLD analysis project Ga0315279, IMG submission 203694) | Sediment microbial communities from Yellowstone Lake, YNP, Wyoming, USA - YL17G06_20 | ecosystem: Environmental > Aquatic > Freshwater > Lake > Sediment | place: USA: Wyoming | collected... | reverse complement strand
CCTCGACCTCGTTCGCTATCGTTCCCGACACCGTCACTCCATTCGAGGCACTCATCCCCCAATCCCTCCTCGCCCTCTACTCTAAACTCCTTAGGGGTCAGTGTCTCATTCATGTTGACACAGAGGGTAGAGCAGCCGCTCTGCGGCATAGCGGATAAGGGTGTACTGGAAGTCCTGCTGAAGATCGGGGAGGTTTTGCAGCCGCCGGTGAATCGAGGCGGCCACGTCCTTGACGTCCCTGGTTCTCATGCGACCAGGGCCTCCAGGTATGGCCGCATGACGCGGGCCATTCGACAGGCTTTCGCAACCGCCGAGAGCTCGTCCATGGTAAAGAGCCGAGATCGCCACCCTTCCCGAAGAGCTTCCATCGCGACGTCAAGGCCAAACTTGTTTCGGAACTTGAAGCAGTCTACGACGGTTTTGGCTGGACTGTAGACGCGAACGGGAACGCCATAGACTTTGTGGGTTTGAATGCCGGTTTCGAAGGACGGGCCGGACATGTAAACGAAGCGCAGAGGCAGGTCCGCGTTCTTTGGCCTCCAGACCTTGGGGCCGATCGCCATCCATACTTCGCGGGCGACCTGTGTGGTGAACCCATGGAACTGCAGGGCGGAGAGTAGGCACACTACGCCATGTGGCACACGACTGCTCGCCTCTGCCAGCGTTCGCCTCTCCCCAAGATCTGCCCCTGCCAGGACGTATAGGCCGCGCCGCGCCCGCTCAAGCTTTCCGCCCTTGACCAGCCGCTGGAGCGCCGTTCTGGTGACACCCTCCCGAACGAGATCCTTCGAGCGAACCACGCCGAGTCGGCGGGCTAGACGGAGCGCTCGCTCATGGGTGGGTATATTGCTTCTTGTCGGCATGTTACAATTCCTCGGTAATTGTGATTATTCTCCGAGACTTTGTAACACCGACCCACTGCAACAGCAAGTAAAATCATTCTTCCGCCCCGCCGCGCACGTCAATCTTGCCCGTCACCGCCGCCGAGATGAGGGCGGTGCGGAGTTCCTTGAGGCGGTCGATCGCTTCCGAGACCTTCTTGATTAAGCTATCAACCTCGCATGTCCGCTGACCCACCCATCCGACGATCGCAGCTTGCTCCTCTAGCGGCGGCTTTGGAACCAACGTACGGCCCATTGTGTCGCTGTAAATGACATCTATGGTGGTGGCGTTACTCGCAAGGGCAAGTTGTGTTTGCACAAGAATGCTATCCTGGATCAGGAGAGCCAGGTAACTTCGGAGTAGCTGCTTGGGGTCAGGCTGGATTCGCATGAGGCACGGGTGCAGTATTCCTTCCTCTGCATCTTCGGGGACAATTGCACATCGCCCTATCGGCCCGGGTGGGACTCGCCGGCGAAGGCGACCTCCGCCTCGTCTCGATCACGGTGGATCCGGCGCGAGACACCCCCAAGGTGCTGACCGAGTACGCGGCCCGCTTCGGGGCCGATCCCGACCGCTGGTTATTCCTCACCGGCGAGAAGCAGGCGATCTACGCTCTCGCGCAGCAGGGATTTTATCTGAGCGTGGAGGAACCTGAGAAGCCGGGGCGACCAGCCGGTCCGGCTGGGACTCGCCGGCGACCGATGGATCGGGCAGCCTGGCGTGAAGAAACCCCCGGCCGGAGGCTCGACCGCTTTCTCTTGGGACTGTTCGAGCCTGTCCCGGCCTTTGCCCACTCCGATTTCCTGGTTCCCCCGTTCATCCACAGCTCGTGGTTCGTCCGGGTGGATCGCCAGGCCCGGATTCGGGGATATTACCGAAGCGACGATGAGGAGGCCCTCCGGCGCCTCCGGCGGGACACGCGAGCCCTCCTCCGGGAGAGCCGGTCCTGATCGCAGTCCGCAGCATCACTCCTTCACGGCCTCGACCACGAACCACATCGGATGCTGCTCTACCACGGGTTGGAGGCCGATCTCTCGCACCATGTCGCCTACCGCATGCCCGGTAAAGAAGTCCTCGGGCCGGTGCTCGATGGCGAACGGCAAGAGGTGCGCCGTCGGTCCCCAGTCCACCAGGAGGAGCTTCCCGCCTGGCCGGGTCACCCGGGCCATCTCGCGCAGGGCCGGCGGCACCTCCACCAGGTGGTGGAAGAGCATGACCCCCATGGCGAGGTGAAACTCGTCGTCGGCGAACGGCAACCGCTCCGCCGTCCCGGGAAGCAGGGAAACCTGGGACGCCAGCCCTGCCTTCAGGACGGCCTCTTCTCCCATCTTCAGGGAATCCGCCGAGGGATCCACGGACCAGACGTGGCTCCCCTGCGGGAGATGGTGCGCGAGAAACACCGCATTCCGACCAAAGCCCGTGCCCACGTCCAGGGCCCGGACGGGCCGCCGGGGCAGGTGGCGGACCAACGACGCCCGAATGGCGTCGCCGTATCCGAAGAAACCGTGTCGGTCTCGTCGCCGCCCTTGGCCGAAATGGTGAACGTGCTCCCCCTTGTGGATCATGCGAACCGCCGTTCGGCTGTTCGGGCGTTCGGCAGTTCGCAACACCCGAACCACCGAACTGCCGAACCCTCGAACGCCTTTTCCCCCTAGCCGAACATCCCCCCCACCCTCGTCCCCACCACCCGGTTGGTGGAAGGAATGTATCACTTCTCCTGCCCAAATGTCACGCTTCGCATGAACTGCTTCTGAAGCACGAGGAGGATAATCAGGGGCGGGAGCATGACCAGGACGACTCCGGCCATGATGACGTTCCATTCCGCCTGGGCGTCCGTGGCCACGAGCATCTTGATCCCGATCTGGGCAACCCGCATATCGTTGGACGTGGTGACGATCAGCGGCCACAAATACTCGTTCCACATGTAAACGAACTCAACCATAAACAACGCGACCAGATTGTTGTAGGACAGGGGCAGCAGGATGCGCGTCAGGAAGCGCATCGGGCCGGCCCCATCGATCCGTGCCGCATCCGACAGCGAGGTCGGGACCGTGAGGAAAAACTGTCGGAACAGGAGCGTCCCCGTGGCGCTGGCGAAGAACGGGATCGTCAGCGCATAGTAGGTGTTGACCCAGCCGAGGCTGTCCATGAGCTGAAAGGTGGAGACAATGCGCACGGGCAAAGGGAGCATGTGCGTGATCAGGATGATCACGAACAGGAGGTTCCTACCCGGAAAGTCGCGGAAGTACGTAAAGGCGAAGGCGGCCAGGACCGCCAGCACGATCTTCCCGAGGGCGACCGAGACCGAGATGACAAGACTGTTGGCCAGCAGACGGCCCAGGTGAACCTTGTTCCAGGCAAGAACCAGGTTGTCGAGGAACGAGGTCCCGGGGATGAGGCGCGGGGGATAGACGAAAACCTGCTGGAAATTGAACGTGCTCACCAGCAGCGCATAGAGGACTGGGAAGCAGGTGATGGAAACGCACACCAATAGCAACGCATGCTGGCGAAGAGTGCTCGGGGTTCGGGGCGTCATCTGGGCTTCATCTTAGAGTGTGTGAAAATATCGGCGAATCGGCGCCAACTTCATTCTTCACCCACGGAGAATCAACAGGCTACAGTCCGGCTATCGGCCCGGCGACGATTTCTTCACACACTCTCAGCGATAGAAAACGCGACGCCCGACATAGCGGAACTGAAGCAAGGTCAGGGTGCCGACCAGAACAAACAGCACGATCGACTGGGCCGAGGCATACCCCCACCGAATGCTGACGAACCCGTCCCGATACAGTTTGTAGATCAGCACCTCGGTGCCGCGCCCGGGGCCGCCTTGGGTCATGACATCGATGAGGCCGAAGACCTCAAAGAACGCATACAGCGAATTCATGATGAAAAGGAAGAAGGTCATGGGCGACAGGATGGGGAAGACCACGCGCCAGAAGGATTGCCGCGGCGAGGCCCCGTCCACTTGCGCCGCCTCCACGATCTCGTCCGGGATCCCCTGCAACCCCGCCAGGAAGAAAACGATGTTGAAGCCCAGCATCTTCCAGGCGGCCGCCAGGATGGTCACGAATAGAGCGTAGTTCGGCGCCATCATCCAGTTGGGTGACTGATGCGTGGTGAGTCGGATGAGGTAGGTCATCAGACCGCTGGAGGGTTCAAATAGCAAGGCCCACACGATGCCAGCGACGGCCGGTGAGAACGCGTATGGCCAGAGGAGCAATGTCCGATAGAACCCGATGCCCCGAAGCGGCTTGTTGGCCAATACCGCCATCCCGAGCGAGGCGGACATGGAGAGGAGCACCACGCCGATGGCGAATATCGCGCTGAGCCGCAAGCTGAACTGGTACTCCTCCGAGGTCAGGATCTCCCGGAAGTTATTCAGCCCGACGAAGAGGAACTTGTTGCCAAACGGGGAGACCTCGAAGAAGGAAAGATACAGCGCTTGGATCGAGGGGAGGATGAGGAAGATGGCGACGATGGCGATGGAGGGGAAGATCAGCAGGTACGGGAGAGTGCGGTTCGGGAATCTCCCCTCCATCGCCACGGGTCAGGTGTCCCTATTTCTGAAGCCGGCCGTATTCGGCGAGGACCTTGTTGGTCTCGCGTGCCCCCTCATCCAGCGCAGCCTGGGGGCTGAGCTTGCCGCTGAACGCCTTCTCCAGTGCCGTGTCGGTGATATCCCGGATCTGCACGAAGCTCCCCAGAAGGACGCCGCGGGTGGCCGGCGTGTCCGGGCCCACCTGGATCTGCTTGAAGGCCGTCTCGAAGTTCGGATGCTTCTTGAACCAACCCTGATCCCTGAGCAGCTTCTCAGCGGCATGGGTGGCCGGGAAATAGCCCGTATCCTCGTGCCACTTCGCCGATTGCTCGGGCTGGCCGATGTACTTGAAGAACTTGGCCATAGCATCCAGTTCCTGGGGTGAGCGTCCCTTGCCCTTCAGCACCCAGAGCGAGGCACCACCGATCACTGACTTGCCCTGCGGCTTCCCCTCGATGCGGGGGAGGAAACCCGTCCCCACGGCGAAGCTGGCCGCCTGCTCGATGGTGCTCATTTGCGAGGTGGACTGGAGCAGCATGGCGACCTCGCCGGAGAGGAACGCCTTGTTTGGAGCGTACTCTCGGCCGCCGTACATCAACAGCTTTTCGTCCGCCCATTTCTTCCACCCGGACACAACCTCGACCCCGAATGGACTGTTGAAGAGGACCTCGGTGGCCCGTCCCTTCCGGCCGTTCTCGTTATTGGCGTAGAGCTGGTTGTGGAAAGCGAAGGCCTGCTCCAGCATCCAGGCCGGCCAGCCGAACGTGATGGCGCCCCGGGCAGCCCCGCTGGACACGATCTTCTTGCCCATCTCCTCGAAATCCTTGTAGGTCACCGGCGCCTTTTCTGGATCAAGGCCGGCCTTCTTGAAGACGTCTTTGTTGTAGTAGAGGATCGCCGTCGAAGAGTTGAATGGCATCGAGTTGAGCTTCCCGCCGACCGTGTAGTAGTTCATGATCGGCTGGAAGTAGTCGTCCCAGTTGATCTCACCCGGTTTCACCACCTCCGTCACAGGGATGATCGCGCCGCTGTCGATCATGGTTTCCGTGCCGACCTCGTACACCTGGAGGATGTGCGGAGGATCGCCTGCCCGGATCGCCGCAATCCCCTTGGTCACGGTCTCGGCGTAGCTCCCTGTGAACAGGGGGTCAATCGCGTAATTGGGATAACCCTGTTGAAGCCCTCGGCGATGTCCTTGGTGATCGCCTCGTAGCGTGCATCACCCATCGCGTGCCACAATTTGATCTTGACCTGGGCCGCCGCCGGTCCCACCGCCACGAGGAGCACCACCAGCACTGCTCCGAGGAGCTTCCACCGTCTACTCATCGCGTCCCTCCTTCTACGCCTGAACATGGGCCGGTCACAGCTCACCTATGAATGCACGAAACCCCGGGAAGGACGGCCCGCACCCTCCGTCGTTCGCCGGGGCTTTTCTCCGGATCTCTGCCCTCTGCGGACCTGACGGTCGCCGCCGCGTCCACGGCGGCTCAGTCTATGTTGAACCGCGTCAGAGTGCCAAGCGTTCGGTTCCCGCTATTCCTTCAAGGCCCACCCGGCCGCACGAGTGACGGCCCGCCGCCATCCCGCATAGAGGTGATCGCGCTTGGTCCCGTCCATGCCGGGGAGGAACCGCCGGTCCGCGGCCCAGTTCCGCGCGATCTCGTCCCGATCCGTCCAATATCCGACGGCCAGCCCGGCCAGATAAGCGGCGCCCAGGGCCGTGGTCTCCTTCACCACCGGCCGCACGACCGGCGTTCCCAGGATGTCTGCCTGGATCTGCATGAGCAGGTCGTTGGCCGTGGCCCCGCCATCCACCCGCAACTCTGTAAGATTGACGCCCGCGTCGGAGCTGGCCACCTCCAGCACCTCGCGCGTCTGGTAGGCGATGGCCTCCAGGGCGGCGCGGACGAGGTGCGCCCGGGTGGTGCCCCGGGTCAAGCCCAGGATCGCGCCCCGCGCGTACATGTCCCAGTGGGGCGCCCCCAGTCCCACGAAGGCCGGCACGAAGTACACGCCGCCCGTGTCCGAGACGGAGGCCGCCAATTGCTCGGACTCGGCCGAGGTGGCAATAATCTGCAAGCCGTCGCGGAGCCACTGGATGGCCGCCCCGGTGATGAAGATGCTCCCCTCCAGGGCGTACTCGGGCCGTCCCTCCGTCGGGCTCGCCGCAATGGTCGTGAGCAGGCCGGTCTTCGAGGCCACGGGACGCTCCCCCGTGTGGACGAGGAGGAAGCAGCCGGTGCCGTACGTATTCTTCGCCATGCCGGGACGAAAGCAGGCCTGTCCGAACAAGGAAGCCTGCTGATCCCCGGCGATCCCGGCGATGGGCGCCTCCGCGCCCAGAAACTCGGCGACCGTCCGGCCATAGACCTGGCTGGAGGGCCGGACCTCGGGAAGCATCTGCATGGGCACGCCCAGCGCCCGGCACAAATCGGGATCCCAGGCGAGCCGGTGAATGTCGAACAGCATGGTCCGGGAGGCATTGCTGTAGTCGGTCACCCAGGCCTTTCCGCCGCTCAGCTTGAAGGTGAGCCACGAGTCCACGGTGCCGAAACAGACCTCGCCGCGTTCCGCCCGCGACCGCAGCCCCGGCACATTTTCGAGGAGCCACTGGATCTTCGTCCCCGAGAAGTAGGCGTCAATCACCAGGCCGGTCCGCTCGCGGACGTGCGGCTCCCACCCGCCCCGCTTGAGCGCGTCGCAGAGCGGGGCCGAGCGGCGGCACTGCCACACGATGGCGTTGTGGACGGGCGTCCCGGTGGCCCGGTCCCAGACGACGGTCGTCTCGCGCTGGTTCGTGATCCCCACGGCCGCGATCTGCGACGGCGCGATGCCGGCCGTTGTAATGGCCTCGCGGGCCACGTCGAGCTGGTTCGCCCAGATCTCCATGGGATCATGCTCCACCCAGCCCGGTTGGGGGTAGATCTGTCGGAACTCCTGTTGCGCCACCGCGACGACCTTCGCCTGCCGATCGAACAGGATGGCGCGGGAACTCGTGGTCCCCTGATCCAGCGCAAGGATGTAGTCGTCCATAGGCTTCCTTCGGGACGCGTTCACCATTATTTCCGCGGCAAGGCCACCGCCCGCTCCAGGCTCTCCATCCAGGCCCCCGCCTTGTGGTCATACGTTTTCACGACGACCCGGTCCGGATAGAAGAATAGCGAGCTGGTCCAAATCCGCTCGCGATTCATGTCCGCGTTGTGGATGGTGGTCACCTGATTCTCGAAGACATTGATGGGCGCCCGGAAGCTTTCGTTCGTCGCCGGCGTGTGCATGTGCCCGGACACCCACAGAAACACCTGGGGATTCCGCAGCAGAATCTCCCGCAATTCGTTCTGGGGTTGGGCCACAAAATCGTCCTTATTCGCTTGTTCGTTGTAGTCGAGCAATGTTCCCTTGAGTGGCGCGTGGAAAAAGATCGCTGTCGGATGCTCGCCGTGCTTGGCCAGCTCAGCTCGCAGCCACTCCAATTGACGGTTCGAGAGTTGCGCCAAGTGGTTGGAGATCGGGTCGTCTGTCGACAGGAAAATGAGGAGATACTCCCCGATTCGCCGACTGGAGTACACCTCATCCAGGCCGAAGGTGTCCTTGAAGCGCTGGAGCTTCGCCCCTCGGCTTCCCGCGGATCCCCTGACCAGTTGTCCGCGGCTGTTCTTGGTATCTTCGTAGATGTAATCGTGGTTCCCGGCGATGAAGAAGGCGGGTTTGGTCAGCTTGCCGAAGAACTGTTTCGCGAGGGCGTACCTCTCGACCGTCCCGGTGTCCTCGCAGATATCCCCCAGCACGGCCACCGCGTCCACATCAGGCCAGGCATTGATCGTCTGTATGACCTGCTCCTTGACCGGGAGGTACTTTCCCGGCAGATGCGCGTCCCCCAGAACGACCACGTGATGGTATGGCGATTCCGATGCCAGCGCCCTCGAGGCCTCGAGCCCTGCGGATGTAAGCGCCAGCCCCAGCACTGCCGCGTACAGCAGCAGGGTCGCTCTTCCCGCCGATCTCTTTGGCCTCATATTATGCCCTCCGCTACGTCGCTTCTTCCCGGGGCCCTCCCAATTTTCCTCGCCGGGCGATTTCCCAACGCGCCGGCGTCGACGGCCATGCCCGAATGTCCGGCCGTCTACTTCTCGGTCTCGATCAGGCCCTTCACGAACCAGTGCTGCATGAAGATGACGACCGCCACCGGCGGCAGCATGGCCAGGATGGCCGTGGCCATGATGAGGTTCCAGTCGGTCTGGGCATCGCTGGTGCCGATCATCTTCACGATGCCGATGACGATCGTCTCCATGCTCCGGTTGGTCGTGATGAGGAGCGGCCAAAGGTACTGGTTCCAGCCGTAGATGAACAGGATCACGAACAAGGCGGCGATGTTCGTCCGGGACAGGGGCACCACGATCTGCCAGAAGAAGCGGAGCGCCCCCGCTCCGTCGATCTTGGCCGCTTCCGCCAGCTCGTCCGGAATGGTCAGGAAGACTTGTCGGAACAGCAACGTCGCCGTCGCCGAGGCGATGAGGGGAATGGTGAGCCCCGAGAACGTGTTGACCATCCCCAGGTCGGTTACGACCTTGTAGGTGGGGATGATCCGCACCTCGACCGGGAGCATGAGGGTGATGAAGATCATCCAGAAGAAAAACATGCGCCCCGGGAAGGCGAAAAACACCACGGCGTAGGCGGAGATGATGGAGATGGCGATTTTGCCCACGGCAATGATCAATGCCATTACCAGGCTATTGAACAGCAGGGTCTGGACGGGACTCCCCGAGACGCGCATACCAGAACCGCTGGTCAGCGCCTGCCGGTAGTTCTCCAGCGTGTGCCCCCCGGGCAGGAGGGGCATCCGGCCGGTGGCGATGGTGGCGGCGTCGTGGGTCGAACCGATCAGGGCAAAGTAGATCGGGAACGCGAACACCACCACGCCCATGATGAGGACGAAGTGCGGGATCCAGCTCTCTCGGCGCTTGACTGTCGCCATCAGTAGTGCACCTTTCGCTCGATGAAGCGGAACTGGAGGGCGGTGAGGGTGATCACGACCACCATGAGGATCACCGACTGGGCCGAAGAGCCACCCAGATCAAGGTTCATGACGCCGTCGGTGTACACCTTGTAGATCAGCGTCTCGGTGGCCTTGGCCGGGCCGCCGCCGGTGAGCGCGTGGATGACCCCGAAGGTGTCGAAGAAGGCGTAGACCATGTTGACCACGATCAGGAAGAAACTGGTCGGCGAGAGCAGCGGGAAGATGATGCTCCAGAAGCGTCGGGCCGGGCCGGCGTCCATCGAGGCCGCCTCCACGACCGACCTCGGGATCGCCTGCAAGCCAGCCAGAAAGAACAAGAAGTTATAGCTCACCTGCTTCCAGGCCGAGGCCAGGATGACCAGGAGGAGCGCCTGGGTGCCGTTCAGCTTGTAGTCCCAGAGGATACCGAGATTGTTCAGGCCTCGACCGATGATCCCGATCGAGGGATGGAAGATGAAAAGCCAGAGGCTCGCGGCCACCGCGGGCGCCACGGCGTACGGCCACATGAGGAGCGTCCGGTATACCCGGGCGCCCCGGATGCCCATGTCCGCCATCACCGCGAAGAGCAGCGCCACCCCCATGGCCAGCACGGCCACGGCGGTGGAGAAGATGACCGTGACCTGGATGGAGCCGAGGTACAAGGGGTCGGTGAGGATCGTGCGGAAGTTTTCGAGCCAGACGAACTCCGTGTGGAGGCCGAAGGGATCCTGGAGCAAGACAGAATAATAGATCGCCTGGGCGGCCGGCCAGAAGAAGAAGACCACCGTGATGGCGAGCTGGGGGGTAAGGAGCAGGTATGGGAGAACCTTGTTCGGAAAGATGACGCGCCGGCGCATCAGCGGCTCCTGCCCAAGGAGGATCCAGCGGCTCTAACCGCCAAGACGCCAAGAACGCCAAGAGCGAAGCCGGGAGTCGATCCTGCTTGGCGCCCTTAGCGTCTTGGCGGTTGGCGTGTCAGACCTCCGCTACTGGCGGTTGGTCCGCTCGAAGTTCCGCAAGATGGTATTGCCGCGCTTCACGGCGCTATCCAAGGCCTGCTTGGCGGTCTGCTGGCCCTGGAAGGCCTTCTCCATCTCTTCCTGGATAACCACCCGGATCTCCGGCATGTTGCCCAGCCGCAGGCCCATCGAGTTCTTGGTGGGCTCGGTCAGCGTGAGCTGCCGGAAGGGGATGTCCGCCCCCGGGTTCTTGATGTAGTACCCCTGCCCGGACGCGAGCGCGAACCCGGCTATGGTGATGGGCACGTAGCCGGTGTCCATGTGCCACTTGGCGTCCACTTCGGGCCGGGAGATATATTGGAAGAACTCCGCCACGGCTTTGTACTCGTCCGCCGTGCGCCTGGGCGAAGTCATCACCCAGAAGCTGGCCCCCCCGATGATGGAGTTCTTTGGCGCGCCCGGCGCGTCCTTGTAGTAGGGCAGCATGGCCACGCCCCACTGGAACTTGGCCTCGCGGATGACGCGGGCGCGCATGCCGGACGAGCCGTGGAAGATGGCGCACTCGCCCGACGGGAAGAGGGCGTCGGCGGCACCGTCACGCCCGCCGTACTTGAAGACGCCCGCCTTCTGCAGGTCCATCATGTTCTGCAGGTGCTTGACGTGGAGCGGGCTGTTGATCTTCAGTTCGGCGTCCATCCCTTCCATGCCGTTGGCCTTGGTGGCCAGGGGCACGTTGTGGATGGCGCCGAAGTTCTCGTACTGGGTCCAGGTGGGCCAAGCCATGGTGTAGCCGCAGGGGGCGGCTTTGGCCGCCACGATCTTCTTCGCCGCGGCCCAGGTCTCCTCCCAGGTCCGAGGCGGCTTCTCCGGGTCCAGCCCCGCCTTCTTGAAGGCGTCCTTGTTGTACCAGGTGATGGGGGTCGAGCTGTTGAAGGGCATGGAGACCAGCTTGCCGTCCGTCGTGCTGTAGTAGCCGCGCACGCCGCCGACATAGTTCTTGGGATCGATGTTGACGCCGGTCTCCTTCGCCAGCTCGTACACCGGCTTGATGGCAGTGCGGGCCGCCATCATGGTGGCCGTGCCCACCTCGAACATCTGGACGATGTGGGGCGCGTTGCCGGCGCGGAAGGCGGCGATGGCGGCCATCATGGTCTCGGGGTAGCTCCCCTTGAAGGTGGCGTTCACCTGATACTTGGTCTGCGAGGCGTTGAAGTCCTGGGCGACCTTCTCCAGGATGCCGCCGAGCGGCTGGGTCAGTCCGTGCCAGAAGTCCACCTGGACCTTCTGCTGGGCGCCGGCCGGCCCTGCCAGCACGCCGGCCAGGACGAGCCCTGCGAGCGCTGTGAACACCCACCGCGAACCGAACGTTCTGTGCTTCATGGGTTCCTCCTTCGTCTCGACAGATACCGTTCTGGGCGCGCCGGTCACCGGCGCGCCCCGAGGACGGCGAGCACACGATCCGGATAGTCCGAAATCATCCCATCCCCGGAAAGCGATCCGACCCCCAAGCCGATGAGCCGACGCACCTCCGCCGTGTCGTTCACGGTCCAGATCACCAACGGGATCCCGGCCCGGTGGAGCGTCTGCACCAGGTCCGCCGTGACCAGCCGGTACTCGGGCGCGTAGTAGTCCGCCTGGAATTCCCGCACGCGGGCCACTGGATCGGGAGGCACGTTCCTCGAGCCGACCAGGAGGCCCGTGGGGATGCGGGGGTCCAGGCGCTTCATCTTGGCGGGGGAGGGGTGGTGGAACGACTGGACGGTGACCCGCCCCACGAACCCCGCCGCCTGCAGGACGGCCAGGACCCGCTCCTCGATGTCTTCGGGCTTCCCCTCGAGGCCGCGCGCGAACTTGATCTCCAGGCTCAGCCGCACGCGGTCGTTCCCGCCCGCCTTGACGAGGTGGATCACCTCGCGGAGGGTGGGCACGCGCTCCCCCCGGAACGCCGGCGCGAACTTCGCCCCGGCATCCCCGCGCTTCACCTCCTCCAGGGTGAGATCGGCGATGCTGCCCCGGCCGTCCGTGGTCCGGTCCAGCGTCTCGTCGTGGATGACGACCACTTCCCCGTCCCGGGTGACCTGGAGGTCCATCTCCAGGGCATCCACGCCCAGCTCGATGGCCTTCCGGAACGCGGCCAGCGTGTTCTCGGGCGCCAGGCCGGGCGCACCGCGATGGCCATGGACGTCAAGGAGTCGCGGCGTGTGTTCCACTGGGCCTGCTGCCATACCAGAGCCCTCGGCTCCAACCATTCCTACGACGCAGAAGAACAGCCATCCCAGGCGAGGGGAAACCACTCGGGGGCGGAGGGGTCGCATGGCCGCCACTATAGCACAGGCCCGACCCCCCTACCTCCGAAACCCCCCCACCCCCTTGTCGCCGCGACCTCATCCTGCGGTTGCGCCCTGTTCGCCTTCAGACCACAAAGGCACAGAGTATCAGTCTTCTGAATGAATTCCTGATGACCGCTCTGTGACGAAGCGGTGTCAAGAGCTACTGCTCTCGGAACTGCTGCCCCAAGGCGATCTCGTCCAGGTACTCCCGGACCTCCCGATCGATCCGCCGGGGATCCCAGCCACGGATCTCTCCCATCCAGACCGCGATCTGTTCGCAGCAATCCTCGCCCAGACACGGACTGGTGCCGATCCCCGTCCGGTGGAACAGAAAGTCTCGGAGCGTCTCGGTCAGCTCGTGTTCCACGGCGTACACGAGCTGGGCGCGGATGTCGGGATTCTGCTTGCAGAGGTGCTCCTTGAGCTCCGGGGCTCCGTCGGCGATCTCCAGCACGGCCGTGTACCGGCGTCCATACGTCTCCACCAGGTTCTGGATCTGCTCCGGATCCAGGCCGGTCCGCCGGGAGAGGTCGCCCACGTCCGCCCAGAGCCGCGCCTCGATCGTCCCATCGCCGTCGGAGCCGTCCAGGGCCAGTCCATGCGTCCGGCACGGAACCGGGCGGCCCAGGAGGCGCCCCACCCGGTCCACGGCCTCTTCCGCCAGGCTGCGGTAGCAGGTCAGCTTCGTCCCGGTGATGGAGAGGAAGGTGCCGTCCTCACCCTCGGGGATCACCCTGTGCTCGCGCGAGATGGCCGAGGCGGATTTGCCCTCTTCGAACGCCAGGGGGCGCACGCCCGCATAGGTGTAGGAAATCTCATCCTCCCGGACGCGGGCAGTCGGGAACACCCGCTGGGTTTCCGTGAGGAGATAGTGGACCTCCTCGCGGGTGGCCGCCAGGCGATCCAAGTCTCCATCGAAGTCGGTGTCGGTGGTGCCCACCAGCGAGAAGTTGCGCCAGGGAATCACGAAGAACATCCGTTCATCCCGCTTGGCGGCGATGTAGACCGCGTGGTCGGTGATGTGGGGGAGCAGGAGGTGGATCCCCTTCGTCGTCCGGACGCACCGCCGCCTCTGGTCCACTCGGGCCATCCGGCGGACGCGGTCCACCCAGGGACCGGCCGCATTCACCACCACCCGCGCCGTGACTCGGGCGGTGGCGCCGCCCAGCACATCCCTGGCCTCAATCTCCCACTCGGGGTCCCCGTCTCGGCCACCCACGCTGTCGCGTGGGTACCCGGCTCTCGTCTCTCGGCTCTCTATTGCCGTCACCTCGACATAATTGAATGCCGAGGCGCCCCAGCGCCCGGCCGAGAGGACGTTCTCCAGGCAGAGCCGTTCCGGGAAGAGCAGCAGGTCATCGAAGTAATACCCGGCTCCCACCAGGTCGCGGGGTTCGAGGTGAGGCTCGCGCCGCAGGGTCTCCCCTCGCGACATGGTCCGGTAGGGCTCGGTCCGCTTTCCCGGCGTGAGCAGATCGTACAGCTTCATCCCCATGCGGATCATGATCATGCCGCGTTTCGCCCCTCGATAGACGGGGATGACGAAGGGCAGGGGCCGGACCAGGTGGGGGGCCAGGCGTTGGAGGCGCTCCCGCTCTCGCAGGGATTCCCGCACCAGGCCGAAGTCGAAGAGCTCCAGATAGCGGAGGCCGCCGTGAATCAGCTTCGAGGAGCGGCTGGTCGTCCCGAAGGCGAAGTCTTTCCGCTCCAGGAGCAACGTGCGGTATCCGCGCAGGGCGGCGTCCCGCGCGATCCCTGCGCCCGCCATGCCGCCGCCGATGATGACGACGTCAAATGCCTGGCCGTGGATGGTTCCGAGTCGCCCGTTCATCCGGTCTTTCGCCCTCTTCCGGAAGGAGGCGCCCCACCCCTGCGGTATCCCCACAGGCTCGACTGGCTCGTCGAGACCGCCACCGCGCCCGCGGCCAGGACAGCCTCCACCTGGGCGGCAGTCCGGATCAGCCCTCCGGCGATCAACGGCGGCAGGGCCCCGCGTGCCGCCAACTCCTGAGCGATGGTCGGCAGGATCACGCCCGGCAGCACCTCTACCGCGTCGGGGGCGGCCTTCTCCACCGTGGGAAGCCCCGCCGCCAGGGACTCGGAGTCCAGGACGAAGAGCCGCTGGACCGCGATCAGCCCTTCCCGCTTCGCGGGACTGATCAGATTGGAGCGCGTCGTCAGGATGCCGTCCACGCCCACGTGCTTGGCCAGGAACCGGACGCCCGCCTCGTCCCGGCCGACGCCCTTGATCAGGTCCACGTGTGCGAAGATCAGCCGCCCCTCTGCGTGCGCCTTCGTCACACTGTCCTGGAGGGCAAAGATATCTTCGCCCAGGATGAACAGCACCCCCACCCCGTATCGGATTGCCAGCTCGGCCTTCCCCGGGTCCCGCAGACCGGCAATGACCGGCTGGGCCTTCAACCCTTCGAAGAAACGTGCCCGAAGGCTTTCCATGCGCACCTCGCAAACAAAAAGCCCTAACAAAAGACGATCACGCGCATCGCCCCTCGTTAGGACTTTCTCAGATTCTCCGCCCTGGCGAGGACCCCGATCGACGTCGGCCCCTTATTTCTATTTGACTTATATGCCTACCCCCTCCCCATGTCAAGGCGAATCGCCGGGCCTCGGGAAGGGTGTCTGGAAGGGATACCGGCCCTTTCTCGGCGGGAGTTTTTCCTTGGCAAGCTTCACGCGGCTATGGTACTTTTCGTTCAATCTCCAGGGGGTGCCATCATGTCTGGACATAGCAAGTGGGCCGGCATCAAGCACAAGAAGGCCAAGGTGGATGCGCAGCGCGGGCGGGTCTTCACCAAGCTCATCCGCGAGATCACCGTCGCCGCCCGCGTGGGCGGCGGGGACCCTGGGGGGAACCCGCGCCTCCGCACCGCCATCCAGGCCGCCAAGGCGGTGAACATGCCCGCCGACAACATCGAGCGGGCAATCAAGAAGGGCACGGGCGAGCTGGAAGGCGTGACCTACGAAGAGATCACCTACGAGGGCTACGGGCCCGGCGGCGTGGCCGTGCTGGTCGAGGTGTTGACCGACAACAAGAACCGGACCGTGGGCGAGATCCGGAAGATCTTCTCTCGCCACGGCGGGAACCTCGGGGAATCCGGCTGCGTGGCCTTTCTGTTCGAAAAGAAGGGCTACATCCAGGTCGATGCCGCCAAGGTGGACGAGGACAAGTTGATGACGATCGCCCTGGACGCCGGCGCCGAGGATCTGCAGCGCGAGGAGAGCATCTTCGCCGTCACGTCGGTGCCCAAGGACTTCGAGAAGGTGCGGGATACGATCGCGAAGAGCGGGATCCAGCCCCTCTCGGCCGAGATCACCAAGCTGCCCAAGAGCAGCGTGAAGCTCGAGGGCAAGCACGCCGAGCAGATGCTCCGCCTGATGGAAGAGCTGGAAGAGCACGACGACGTCCAGCACGTCTACGCGAACTTCGACATCCCCGAGGAGATCATGGCGGCCCTGACCGCCTAGCCGCGACGCCCCGTGCTCAACCTTATCCCGAATAATTCACGAAAGCGATTGTGAATTCTCCGGATCAAATGACCAATGACCAATTCCCAAATCCCAATGGGGCCGCGACCCTGATGCGTAATGTCACTCGCCGCCACAGGAGGCGGAGTCCCGTTTGGTCATCGGCCAATTGGGATTTGGTCATTACCCCGGATTATCCGCGAACGTGTTCGCGAAGAATCCGTGGTAGAGGCCCGATGGGCCGGAGTTGCCGGCTGGCTGCCGCACGTCCTGCATGCGAGTCTTAGGCATTGATCCAGGGACGATGACCACGGGCTACGGCCTCGTGGAACAGCGGGGCGACACCCTCCAGGCCGTCACCTTCGGCGCCATCACCACCCGGGCCGGCCTCCCCTTCGCCCAGCGCCTGCTCCGCATCCACCAGGAGCTTCGCACGGTCTTGAGCCGCACGCGCCCCGACTGCGCCGCCGTCGAGGCGGTGTTCTTCGCCAAGAACGTCCAGAGCGCCTTGCGGCTGGGACAGGCCCGAGGCGTCGCCCTGCTGGCCCTGGCCGAGGAGTCGGTGGAGATCCACGAGTACTCGGCCCTGGAGGTCAAGCAGGCCATCACCAGCTACGGCCGGGCGGGCAAGGGCCAGGTGCAGGAGATGGTCCGCCTGCTCCTGGGCCTTCCGGAGGCGCCCACCCCCGTGGACGCCGCCGACGCGCTGGCCGTGGCCATCTGCCACCATCACGCCGCCGCGCTGAAAGCGCGGCTGCGGGAACGCTGAGATGATCGCCCAGATCCGGGGCCGCCTGGCCAGCAAGGAACCCCATCGGGTGGTGGTGGACGTGAACGGCGTGGGGTACCAGATCTTCATCCCCCTGTCCACCTACTACCAGCTGCCCGAGGTCCCGGCGGAGGTCTCTCTCCACACCCACACCCACGTCCGCGAGGACGCTCTCCAGCTCTTCGGGTTCCACACCAAGGACGAGCAGACCCTCTTCGAACTCCTCCAAGGGGTGTCGGGGATCGGACCGCGTCTGGCGACGAATATCCTGTCCGGGATCTCCGTTGAGGAACTGGTGCCGGCCCTCTCCGAGGGCAACGTCACGCGGCTCCGCGCCGTCCCCGGCGTGGGGAAGAAGCTGGCCGAACGGCTGGTGGTCGAGCTGCGGGAGAAGGTGGGCACCGCCCGCCTGGCGCAGTCGCCCGCGGCCCCGGCCGGCCCGGCGCCCGCCGTGGACCGCGCCCTGGACGACGTGGTCTCGGCCCTGGTGAACCTGGGCTGCAACCGGAAGGAAGCCACCAAGGCCGCCGAGGCCGCCCGGCAGGGCCTGGGGCCCGCGGCCGACTTCGAGAAGCTGATCAAGGTCGCCCTCCGCGCCCTCGGCGAGCAGCGCTAGGCGCGCAGAATGTAAGACCGACAACCGAGCAATGGCCGGTTGTCAGTTGTCGGTTGTCCGTTTTAAATTGGCTTTTGGAAAGAACCCTGGCCTCTAAAGTATGAGCGACCGCATCACCACCCGGCAGCGCCTCGCCGAAGATCAGCAGGTCGAGCAGACCCTCCGCCCGACCCGGTGGGACGACTACGTCGGCCAGCAGAAGGTGAAGGACAACCTCCAGGTCTTCATCCAGGGGGCGCGAGCGCGGAACGAGGCCCTGGACCACGTCCTGTTCTACGGGCCGCCGGGCCTGGGCAAGACGACGCTGGCCTACATCATCGCCTCGGAGCTGGGCGTGAACATCCGCCCCACCTCCGGCCCGGTGATCGAGCGGCCCAAGGATCTGGCGGCCATCCTCTCCAACCTGCGGGAGCGCGATGTCCTGTTCATCGACGAGATCCACCGCCTCAACCCCACGGTGGAGGAGACCCTCTATCCCGCCATGGAGGACTACAAGCTGGACCTCATCATCGGCCAGGGGCCCAGCGCCCAGACGTACAAGCTGACCCTGCCCCACTTCACCCTCATCGGGGCCACCACCCGGGCGGGCCTGCTCACCTCGCCGTTCCGGAACCGCTTCGGCGTGGTCCAGCGGCTCGATTTTTACCACGAGGACGACCTGTTGAAGATCGTCACCCGCTCGGCGGCGATCCTGAATGTCTCCGTCACCGCGGAAGGGGCATCGGAGCTTGCCAAGCGCTCGCGGGGCACCCCGCGGGTGGCCAACCGGCTGCTGCGAAGGGTGCGAGACTTCGCCCAGGTGCTGGGGGACGGCACCATCGACCTGCGCGTGGCCCGCGATGCATTGAACCGCCTGGACGTGGACGAGCGGGGGTTCGACGAGATGGACCGCCGGATCCTGCAGACCATCATCCAGAAGTTCTCCGGCGGGCCAGTGGGGATCGAGACCCTGGCCGTGGCCGTGGGCGAGGAAAAAGACACCATCGAGGACATGTACGAGCCGTTCCTGATCCAGCTCGGCTTCCTGGCGCGGACCCCCCGCGGGCGGACGGCCACGCCGCTGGCGTACGCGCACTTCCATATCCCTCCGCCGGCGGGCCCCCAGGGCGAGTTCTGGTCCAGCGCGCCCAAGTGACTGACGGACTCTACTGATCCGCAGATTACGCAGATTTCGCAGATTTACCTGAGGAAAAAAAGGTATGGTTCCCGGAATGGATTCGCTGGGCAAGATGCTGATCCTGTTCGGGGTGATCCTGGCCCTGCTGGGTGGGTTGCTCCTCCTGGCCGGCAAGATCCCCTTCCTCGGACGACTGCCCGGGGATATCGTCATCCGCCGCGAGCACTGGAGCTTCTACTTCCCCCTGACCACGAGCATCGTGATCAGCATCCTGCTGACCCTGCTCTTCTCATTCTTCAGCCGCCGATGAGAAGACGGCGCGGGTCTCGACCAGGGCGGGCCCTCGCGCTGGTGGCGCTGGCGGTCTGCTTCGTGGGGGTGCCCGGCCGGGCCTTCGCCGGGGCCCCGGCTGTTCGCGTGCTGGTCGCGGAGGGACGGACGAACCTCACGGTTTCGAGCAGCGGAGGCCTCACGGTCACCGATGCCTCGGGACGGCGCATCCTGGCCCAGCGGAGAGGCGGTGAGGCCTTCCGCCTCCTCCTCAAGGGCGAGGCGGTCGTGATCCGAGAAACGGGGACGTCGGCCTCCGTGCTGCTCGTCTGGCCGGGCCGCCTCCCCACGCTGGACCTCGAGGGGCAAGCCTTCCGCGGCCGCCTGGAGGTCCAGCGATTCAATAGAAGCCTGGCGGCCGTGAACGTGGTGGACCTGGAGGACTACCTCCAGGGTGTTCTGAAGGACGAGATCCCACCGGGGTGGCCCGCCGAGGCGGCCAAGGCCATGGCCGTTGTGGCTCGAACCTATGCGGTCTACCAAATGGAGCAGAACCTCGGGGAATTCTTCCATCTCCGGGCGACGACGGCGTCCCAGGTGTACGGGGGCGCGGCCGGGGAGGATGCCCGCACCTCCTGGGCCGTGCAGGCGACCCGGGGGCAGATCCTGACCTTCGGCGGGCAACCCATCCCGGCCTTCTACCATTCGTGCTCGGGAGGGGCGACGGAGGATGCCCTGGACGTGTTCGGCCCGAACTTCGATACCGTGGTCGGGGTGAAGGACGATTTCAGCCTCAGCTGCCCCTACATCCTCTGGGTCGAGCGGTTCTCTGGCCAGCAGGTCGAGCGGGCCCTCCGGCGGGCCGGGTACTCCATCGGCAGACTGCTGCGCATCGAGGACCTCGTGCGCAGCAGAACGGGACGGATCCTTCGACTGGCGGTCTATCACACCCGGGGAACCCTGACCCTGGAAGGCAAGCGCTTCCGCGAGGCGCTGGGGAACGACATCATCCGCAGCACGGACTTCGAGGTCCGCGCCGACACCGGGGGATTCACGTTCATCGGCCGGGGGTGGGGGCATGGCGTCGGTCTGAGCCAGTGGGGCGCCAAGGAGATGGCCGATCTGGCCTACCAGCACAAGGACATCCTGAAATTCTATTACCCGCTGGCAGAGATCGGCAGCCTGAACGAGCCGGGCGCGTCCAGGCGAGTCTCGGCGCAGTAGCGACCAGCACAGAGGCAATCGGGCGATTCGGCAACCCGGCAATCAGGAAACCCAACTCCCCAGATTGCCAGGTTGCCGGGTTGCCAAGTTGCCAGCATTTGAGAGATGCGGCTCAGCGATTTCGATTACGAACTGCCGCCCGAACTCATCGCGCAGCAGCCCGCGAGCGAGCGGGATGCCTCGCGCCTCCTGGTCTTGCACCGGCGGTCCAATCGGATAGACCACCGCCGATTCTCCGATCTCACCGAGTACCTCCGGGCCGGCGATGTCCTGATCGTGAACGATACCAAGGTGACCCCCGCCCGACTCTTCGGGACGTTCGAGGACGGAAAATCGGTCGAGGTCCTGCTGGTGCGCCCCGTGGAGGAGCAATGCTGGGAGGCGCTGGTCAAGCCCGCGAAACCGGCCCGGCAGGGACGCCGACTGATCCTGGCCTGCGGCCATCTCACGGTGACGGTCGCCGCGCAAGGGATCCATGGTCGCCGGGTCCTGCGCCTCGCCCCGGACGCGGACCTGCGGGCGATCCTGCATTCGTACGGGGTGATGCCCCTGCCGCCATACATCAAGCGAAGCACCGAGAGCCGGGTACCCGCCGAAGGCGGGTGGCCGAGAGCCGAGGGGGACGCCAGGGATCACGGCTCTAGGCTCACGGCCGCCCCACCCCGAGGGTACCCGGTACCCGGCTCTGACTATGAACGGTACCAGACCGTGTACGCCCAAGAAGAAGGAGCGGTGGCCGCGCCGACGGCGGGCCTGCACTTCACGACGGCGCTCCTCGACCGGATCCGCGAACTGGGCGCCCTGATACATCCGGTGACCCTGCACGTCGGGCCCGGCACCTTCCAGCCGGTGCGGGTCGAAGACGTGTCTCAGCATCGGATGGAGATGGAACGGTACACCATCCCAGAGGAGACCGCCCGCGCTATCAAGGCGGCCAAGGCCGAGGGCCGGCGGGTGATCGCCGTGGGGACGACCAGCGTCCGCGCGCTGGAGCACGCCGCCGACGAGACGGACACGGCTGGGGCCGGTGAGGCCGAAGCGGACCTGTTCATCACCCCGGGCTACCGTTTCCGGATCGTGGATGCGCTCCTCACCAATTTCCACCTGCCTCGGTCCACGCTTCTCATGCTGGTGTGCGCCTTCGCCGGCCTGGAACGCATCCGGCGGGCCTACGCCGAGGCCATCGCGGCGCGCTACCGCTTCTACAGCTACGGCGACGCCATGCTGATCCTCTGAGGGACGCGCCATTTCCCGTGAACGGTTCCGGCTGGCATATGCGTTTCGAACTCCTCGCAACCGACAGGATGACCGGCGCCCGCCGCGGGCGGCTGACCACCCCACATGGCGTGGTGGAGACCCCCGTCTTCATGCCCTGCGGGACGCAGGCCACGGTCAAGACGCTGGACCCGCGAGACTTGCGCGAGGAAGGCTGCGCGCTGATCCTGTGCAACACCTATCACCTCTACCTGCGGCCCGGACACGAGGTCATCCAGGCGCTCGGCGGCCTGCACCGGTTCATGGGATGGGACCGGGCCATTCTGACGGACAGCGGCGGCTATCAGGTGCTGAGTCTGGCTGGTCTCAGGAACATCACGGAGGAAGGGGTCACGTTCCAGTCGCATCTGGATGGGTCCCGGCACCTCCTGACTCCCGAGAAGGCCGTCGAGATCCAGCTCGCCCTGGGCGCTGACATCCTCATGGCTCTGGACGAGTGCCCGCCCCACTCCGCGGAGTACGAGTACCATCGGTCCTCCATGGAGCGCACCGCCCGCTGGGGGGAGCGGTGCCGGACCGCTCACCGGGGGGACGAGCCGGCGCTCTTCGGGATCATCCAGGGCGGCACGCATCTCGACCTGCGGAGCCGCTCGGCCGAGGCGACGGTGCGGGCCGGCTTCTCGGGCTACGCCCTGGGGGGCCTGGGGATCGGCGAGGGAGCGGCGCAGATGTACGGGGTTGTGGAGCACACGACCGCGCTGTTGCCCCCCGAATCGCCCCGCTACCTCATGGGAGTCGGCACACCGCAGGACCTCTTGGAGGGGGTCGCCCGCGGCGTGGACATGTTCGATTGCGTCCTGCCCACCCGGAACGCCAGGAACGGCGGCCTCTTCACCAGTGCGGGCCGCGTGAACATCAAGGGGGCCGCCTACGCCCGGGACGAGCGCCCGGTGGACCCGGTCTGTTCCTGCTACACCTGCCGGCATTTTTCCCGGGCCTACCTGCGGCACCTGTACGTGGCGGACGAAATCCTCGGTCTTCGCTTGAATACCATCCACAACTTGCACTACTATGCGGAGCTGATGCGCCAGACCCGGCAGGCCATCGAGGCCGGGACCTTCCCCGCCTGGAAGGCGGAATGCCTGGCACAGATGGCCTCCGATCCCTCAACCTCGAAGCGCGCACAGGAGACACGCACCGATGACTGACGTTGCGTACGCCATGGGACCGACCCCGGGCGGCGGATCGCCCGGGGGAATGTCTGTCTTCATCCCGCTGCTCCTGATGTTCGCCGTCTTCTACTTCCTGCTGATCCGGCCGCAGCAGAAGAAGACGCGGCAACACCAGGACCTGCTGAAGAGCCTGAAGGTCGGCGACCGGGTGGTCACCACCGGGGGACTCTACGGCACCATCGTGGCCGGCGGCGACCACATCATCAAGCTGGAGATCGCCGACAAGGTCCGGGTGGAGGTGGGCCGGAGCTACATCGCGGGCAAGGTCCAATCCAAGGAGATTGCGGAAGTCAAGGAGACCAAGTAGGGCGCGGCCGGCGGTCTCCTGGGGCCCCGGCTGGTCGCCCTCCAGGTCATCGTCCGGGCCGAGGGCCCGCATCCGACGGAGGCCCGGCGGCGCCGGGAACGCTTCCGCTGCGCCGAGACCGGCGCCCGATGATCCACCCATGACCGGAAGGGGAACGCCATGGCCGCCAAAGACGTTCGCGTTGCCTGGGATGCGTTGAAGCAATTCAGCCAGGAAGTGTTCGCCCGCGTGGGCTTCACCCCCGAGGGGGCCGAGTCGCAGGCGGATGTGCTGGTCTGGGCGAATCTGCGCGGGGTGGACTCCCACGGTGTCCTGCGGATTCCCTCGTATGTGCAGCTCGTGGACAAAGGCCAAATGAAGCCCAGGCCGAACATCCAGATCCAGAAGGAGACGCCGGCCACCCTGCTCATCGACGCCGACTTCGCCCCCGGCCCCGTGGTCACGGTGCTGGCCATGCAGCGGGCGATGGAGAAGGCGAGGCAGGTCGGCATCGGCTGGGCGCTCATCCGGAACACCATGCACCAGGGGGCCATGGGGTATTACTCGCTGATGGCGGCCAAGGAGGGCATGGCGGGCATCGCCTTCGTCTGCAACCCCCCCAACATGGCGCCGCACGGCGCCCGGGTCGTGGGGGTCCACAACAGCCCCATCGCGATCGCCGTGCCGGGGAACCGGCATCGCCCGCTCATCCTGGACATGGCCACCAGCGTCGCGGCGGGCGGGAAGATCTCTCTGGCGATCGACAAGGGCGTCTCGATTCCAGACGGATGGGCGCTGGACAAGGAAGGAAAGCCCACCACCGATCCCAAGGTCGCGGCTATCCTGATGCCTGCAGGGGCGTACAAGGGATCCGGGCTGGCCCTGCTGTTCGAGTGTCTCTCCAGCCTTTTCGTGGGAAATCCCCTGCTGACCCCTGCGCTCCAGGGCAAGCCGGGTGCCATGAGTCATCGGCAGAACAGCGTCGTGGCGGCCGTCAACATCGGAACCTTCACCGACGTGGAAGGCTACAAGGCGAATGTGGACACCCTCATCGACGGGCTGAAGGCGCTGCCGCCGGCCGAGGGGGTGAAGGAGGTGCTGGTTCCGGGCGAGCCGGAGGACAACGTGCACGCGGAGCGCTTGCGGGACGGCATTCCCCTGCCCGAGGGGACTGTCCGGAATCTGCGGGCCGTCGCCGAGCGGTTCGGCGTGAAGTTGCCGGCCGGGATATAGGACGGCCGGGACAGGGATAGCGACAGGGAGCGAACCGTTCGTTGCGATCTCGTTGCTGGCCCCTCCGGGGGAGCAGCAGCAACAGTGAGGAGGGCCGACAGCCAAGGACACAGAAACCCGTCGAAGGGGACCGCTCAGAGACCGACTCCCGGCCAGGCGGCGATCGGGTCGGTGGACCGCACCACATGCATCCCCGCGTCGGCGAACCGCTGAAAGGCCGCGTTCGCTTCGTCGGTGAAGTCCACGACATCGGGAACGACGACCGGCGACGTGCAATCCTCCAGCAGGTAGACCTTCTCGACCAGCTTCGGATCCCGGGCCCTGACCTCCGTGAGCAAGTCATCGATGGTCCAGGCCACGCAGTGGCTCTTGGCCTGGCCCGCGACGATCACCCGGTCAGAGTCCAACAGTCGCTGGAGAAAGCCGGTGTTCCTTTCGGCGATCGGCTCGCCGTCCGGGCCTTCCCGGACCTCCGGGTGGAGCACCGAGTAGTGCTCGGTCAGCGGGTTACCGCCCTTGATCTGAAAGCGGGTCTGGCTGCCCCGCGCCACACAGTGGAAAAAGAGCGCCTCCTCGACGGCCGAGACGAGCGCGTGGCCGATCCCGCCGAGCATGGAATGGTACGGCCACACCATGAGCGGGTACTTTCCCCGCTCAGTCAACTGCTTCACGTAGTGCACCGCATGGCGCCGCAGCCTCTGGACATCGCCCCCCATCACGCTGGGGGCCACAGCCGGGTTGGGTTTCCAGACCCCTGCCTCGACGTCCGCCAGAGAGATGACCGTGTTTGGGCTCGGGTGCTTTCCCGCATCGTTGATCCAGAATATGGAATGGAAGATCTGGATGCCGGTGTGCGTGTCCATGGTCGGAACGATCTCGGTGATGAGGCCCAGATTCCGATAGATGAACCGGCACAGCCGGACGTTATCCTCCACCGCGCCTCTGCCCGACCGGCCGCCCACGAAGAGCTCGAAGTCGGGGATGCAGAACGTATTCTGGCAGTCGACGATCACCAGACACGCGCGTTTCCTGTCGGATGCGGCGGGCGGCACGTCGTGGCGCGTGGCCCACGCCGCCGCTTCCCCGGCCCGCTGCTGGTAAGGAACGCGCCAGACTTTCCCGACGGTGCCGGGATCAAAGTGCGGTGGGATGGGAAGTTGCCGTATGCTCACGACCGGTCACCCCTTCTCCCCTTGCCGATCTCACCCACCAGCCCACGCATTGCCGCGAGCGACGCCACCATGGGGAAGGGCCACGCCCAGGCGGCGCGCCGCTACGCGACCTGCCCCCGCATCTTCCCGATGGCGGCCCGCGGGTCGGGCGCGCCGAAGATCGCCGACCCCGCCACCAGGATCGTCGCTCCCGCATCGGCGACGGCCCGGCAGTTCTCGATCTTGATGCCGCCGTCCACCTCCAGCTCCGGCCGCGGCTCGGTCTGCTGCAGCCGCTGCGCCAGCTCCTCGATCTTCTGGAGGACGAAGGGGATGAAGGACTGCCCCCCGAAGCCGGGGTTCACCGACATGAGGAGGACCAGGTCCACCTGGTCCAGGACGTGCTCCACCGTGTGGAGCGAGGTGGAGGGATTCAGGGCCACACCGGGCTTCACGCCGGCCTCGCGGATCTGCTGAATGGTCCGGTGCAGATGCGGGCAGACCTCGACATGCACGGTGAGATAGGCGGCCCCCGCCTGGGCGAACGCGCCGATGTACCGCTCGGGGTTCTGGATCATCAGGTGCACGTCCAGCGGCACCCGCGTCCGCCGCCGGATCGCCTCCACCACCAGCGGGCCGATGGTGAGGCTGGGGACGAAGTGCCCGTCCATCACGTCCACGTGCAACAGGTCCGCCTCGGCCTCGACCTTGGCGATGTCCTCGGCCAGGGCCCCAAAATCCGCCGACAGGATCGACGGCGCGATCTTGACCATGGTGCCTCCTTTTCGCAATGTGGAATGGCGAATGCGGAATGTGGAATGTCTCGTGATTCCGCGCAGCACGACCCATCGCTCTTCGTCAGTTTTCCATTCCGCATTCCGAATTCGGGTACCCTCCGGGTGCTCCGCATTCCTCAATCCCCGACAGTGATCCTCACCTGCCCGCCGACCTTCACCCGGGCCCCCGGCGGCGGATCCTGCGCGATCACCTGGCCCTGGCGCGAGACCGAGCTCTCGAAGCTCACGCGGGCCTCCACCTGGAGCTCGCGCAGCAGGTTCACGGCCGTGACCATCTCGCGGCCGCGCAGGTCCGGCATCGTCACCATCTCTTCCCACGGGCCGAGGCTCTGCAAGAGTCTCACGGTCGTGCCGCGAATGGCCGGCGCGCCGACGGGCGGGTCCTGAGCGATGATCGTCTCCCGTGCGTGGGCATCCGAGTGAATCGCCGTGACCTTTCCGAGGGTCAAGCCGGCCTCGGCCAGGCTCCGCTGGGCCTGGGGCAGCGTGCCGCCTGCCACGTTGGGGACCTCGAGCTGATCCGTCCCCCGGCTGAGGAACAGGCGCACCTCGCTGCCGATCTTGGCCCGGGTGCCGCCGCTCGGGCGTTGGGTGGTGACGTGGCCCTTGGGAACTTTGTCGCTGAATTCCTCGGCGACCACTCGCGGCGTGAGCCCCGCCTCTCTGATCAGTTGGCCGGCGGCGACGGAATCCACGCCCACCACGCGCGGGACCTCGACCCGGTCCTTGTCCATGACCAGTTGCATGGCCACGTATGCCGAAACCAGCCCCAGCGCGAACAGGCCGGCAAGGATGGCCGCGGCCTTCACCAGGCTGAAGGTGAGGCGATACAATCGTGACGGCTCGCGACGATGACGGGGCATCAGCGTATCCGGCGAAGTCGCGCGACGAAGAACCCATCCGTCCCGTGGCGATGGGGCCACGTCCGCAGGTACCCCTGGCCGTCCACGAGATCGGCTGCCTGCGGCAGGGCCATCCGGGGATCATCCGGCCGAAACTCTGGATGCGCAGCCAGGAACGCGGCGACCACGTCGTCCGTCTCCTCCGGTTCCAGGCTGCACGTACTGTAAACCAGGAGGCCGTCCGCGGCCACTGCTCCTGCGACGCCTTCGAGCAATTCGCGCTGGAGCGTCGCCGCCCGGAGCAGATCCTGCATCTGGCGCCGCCACCGGATCTCCGGCCGGCGGCGGATCGTGCCCAGGCCGGTGCACGGCGCATCCAGCAGGACCCGGGGGAACTGGCCGGGCCACTCGGTCCCCGCCGTCCGCGCATCGGCGAGGTGCGGCCGCACCGCGGCGAGTCCCAGCCGCCGGATTGCCCCCTCCAGGCGTCGCATGGCTCGCGGGCTCTGATCCAAAGCCACAACCTCGCCGGCAGATCCGACCCGCGCGGCGATCAGCGCGCTCTTGCTCCCGCCCCCGGCGCAGGCATCCAGCACCCGCTGTCCCGGCAAGGGGTCCAGGGCCAGCACCGGCAGGGCTCCCGCCTCGTCCATGGGGATCAACCACCCCGAGGCGAAGCCCGGCAGGTCGGACGGACTTCCCGCTCCCCGCATCGAGAACGCCCCGGGAACCCACCGGCCGGGGACGACGTCGGGAACGGCCTCCGTCAGGACGCGGCGGGCATCTTCGATCTTCGTCTTGAGCGGGTTCGCCAGGACCGTCACCGGCGGCGGCGCGTTGTTGGCCTCCATGAATCGTCCCGCATCCTCGGGACCCAGCCGCGCCACCCATCGCTCCACCAGCCAGCGCGGATGCGATCCCGCCGTTTCCCAGTAGCCCAGCGGGTCTGCCGACGGATCGGGCGCGGGCCAGTCGCGCCGCCGGGCCACCGAGCGCAGAACCGCATTCACGTAGCCCGCGCTCCTCCCCGCACCCGCCCGGCGCGTCAGGCCCACCGCCTGATCCACCGCGGCAAAGTCGGGGATGCGCGTGAGACAGCAGAGCTGGTACGCCCCGAGCCGAAGGATCTGGCGGACGGGGCGATCCAGCGCCGCGACAGGCCGGTCCGAGACCTGGGA
>Ga0315279_10002412_pt1 | contig 28165 bp, 19 predicted proteins | sample YL17G06_20_MG_FD_203694 | JGI IMG/M metagenome (GOLD analysis project Ga0315279, IMG submission 203694) | Sediment microbial communities from Yellowstone Lake, YNP, Wyoming, USA - YL17G06_20 | ecosystem: Environmental > Aquatic > Freshwater > Lake > Sediment | place: USA: Wyoming | collected... | reverse complement strand
GATGCCGGTCACTTCGACCACTATGGTCTGGCCAGCGTCGCTTCGCTCCGATCGCGACCGGCATCGCGTCGGAATCACTGACCGGGATCAAATCGGAATCAGTGACCACCTTCATCGGAATCAGCACCGAGTTGCCTCGTTTTCCGGAATCTCACGCACAAATGCGTAAAGATGGCGGTCATGCACGTCATTGTAGGTGTTGTAGTTCGCAGGTTCACAAGCTCGCTGAATGCGTTTTGCAAATTCAGTATCAAGTCTTTCGATCCAAATGTCGTCGGACAGTTCAAAACGGCCATCTGCGGCAATCTGAGGGGCTGTATTCGGGTCGGGGTACGGAGGCCCTGGTCGGATGTGCAGGATAACGTAGCAGCCACGCCGCAACGGATTCAGACGAGTCGTCACCATGCGAGTTCAATCCTTTTTTCGATTCCTGCCTTGAAGCCTAGCCAGCAGTCGAGCTTTCTTCGCTTCGAGTAAGGTGATTTCCCGCTGTATCTCTGCTGGCGGCAAAGGCCTGCTGTCGCGGGCTCCCATGCCCGGTGGTCTGTAGACGTCATGGTATGCTGCCAACTCCACGTCAATCTTCTGTATCTGTCGCTGCATGTCTAGGTCTAGCTCCAGTTCACGACCTCCGCTTACGCCGGGCTGGCTTGCCTTCTCCCGGAGGGTTTCCCTCAGTGTCTGCCTTTGTTTCTGATTTCTAATGAACTCGCGGTTCATTTCTTCGACTTGAGCTTTCAAGTCTCGCTGAAACAGTTGGATTTCGATACCAGCTTCGCCAAGGAGTTGCTCACCGAGTCCTCGAATTTCGGGATTCGGATCTAGCATCCCAATAACGACACGGGCCACTTTTCGATCTACGAGCCGTTGAGCGCAGGGAATTTTCGGATGTTTCCTTGTAGTGCAGGGTTCGAGGGTGGTGTAGACGGTAGCCCCGGCGACCAAGTCGTCGGATAGTTTTTGTTCTAAGGCGATGTATTCCGCGTGAGACTTCGGGCTTTCTCCGCGGTGAGCCTTGCTCAGGACTCTGCCGTCTTTTACAACAACCGCGCCGACCTTCGGATGTGGCCTGTCATCTTCAGGAACGCTCTTCAATGCCTCCTCAATGGCCATCTGTGCGAAATGACGGTCATCGTCCTGAACACCGCTACCATCCGACTTCTCTAGGGCATTCATGTCAAGCCGCGCCGAATAGGTTGAGGACGCGGCGCAGATGTTTTTTATAATTCCACCGACACCCTTTTCAGCAGCAAAAAGAAACTCGCTGTTGTGCTCCACCAGATCGAGAAAAAGACAATGAAGCCAAACATGAAGGGGCTTACTTGGCATTATCGGCTCCAGAGCTTTTCCCGCTCGCGTGGCTAACGCCTCGAATCGTGCCTTGAACTCTTCGTTGATCCCTCGGTACACCGTCCAATCTCCGCAAATCGCACATGGGTCGCCGTAGGAAACGTGGGCCACCAGCCACCGATCACCTGCATTATTTGGTGAGTAGGCTCGTTCCTCCTGGGCCAACGCCTTAAATTCGGCATGAATGCTTCCCCAAAAGCCAGCTTCCTTTATTGTTGTTGCACCAACGGTTCCACCTGCCTTCGCGAGCTCCACGTGTGCATCGCCAGCGAGTCTATCTAGACCGAAGGAGAGAGACTGAATAACTCGACCGGAGAGTCCCTCCAGCAGCTTGTTAGTCATGGGGTCGTCTTCGCGATTCCATGCGGCTGAAGGGTCATATGGAAGGTTGCCGGACGGTCGCATGTAAATCAGTTTTGGAGCTCGCCAATCCTTCCAAAAGAAAAAATCTTCAGTCTCTTGGTCGGTCTTAAGGGGCTTTGAGTAATCTTGTTTATCGCAAACTGACTTGATCCATAGCTTTACCATATGCTCGTTGCTGTTGATCATGATGCTGAGGTGTGCCTTGGCCCAATCGGCGGGGGGCTGCTTCAATCTCGCTGAATGAGCTATTCCGATCTGCAGCACCTCATTGAAAAGTCGGTGAATCTCGGTACGAACGCCCGCGGCGAATGCCTGGAGATAGGCATGAAAAATAGCAGGAGGACTATCGACTTGATGGTCCTTGTCAAATTGCTGCGCGGCCGCTGGTCCAATGATCGTACGATATACAGCAAACGCGGATTGGTAGGGGTCTAAATCGACCTGTCTGTCATCAGGATGAAGATCTGCAAAACACAATTTCTTAGTAACTTGGGAGCACTTCCACACCCCTTGATCGAACATCTTTCGAATATGCTTGATAGGCGCGACCAGAGTCGCAGGTGTAATGGCTTTCCAGTCTTCAATCTTTTCGGACACGAGTGTCAGCTTTGCGGGGTCTCCCGATTGCGGGAAATCCCTCTCTAGGGTTGTGGTTCAACAGCATTGTGGCCGAATCTTCCAGAGAGATCAATGCGCTTCCTCCCACCCGCCCACCTACCTTGAAACAGGTTGCACCTCAGCGAGGCACCCGGGGGCAATCTACTTGGACGTATTACGCTCTACCCGTACAACTGGCTGCACTCGGCATTTCGATTCGGGACACCACGCGATAACTCCCCAACGGTCGGCCACACGGAAGTTACCCTCCGGTGTGCTATCAGGCGGTTGTGGGCGCAACAGAAGAATTACTCGCTGGTCCCCCTGCAAGTTGCGGTCGCTCAGATAGTTCCCGCGCCGTTAGGGATTCGGCCTGGGAAGTCGGCTACCCGTCCACTGGCCCGGCGCTCGGGGCCTTCTTCTGGGTAGGAATCTGCGTCCTGGCGGGTGCGTCCGACGTCATCCCGCCGAACCTCGACAGCTATTGGGCCGATGGGGATCGCTTCGCCCCAGGCGCCAACTTCCTAGTGCTGCGATCCATTAATAGGTGACACAGCCAGTGACGGCGAAAGGAGTCGCCGCGGCGACCTTGGGCCGTGCCGCTGAGGACGAGGAGGAGGTTTCCAAGGGCCTTTAGGCCCTGCCTGCGGCAGGCAGCCCTGAGGCTTAGCGCCTCAGCGGCTGAAGCCGTTGTCAGTTTGGGTGGCCCTTGTCGGCACGGCTGAAGGCCGTGCCCTGACGCGGCTCAAGTTTCACTTTTTCGGTAACGCGACACTGACCCTGGTGCGTTTCCCAGAAAATCTCGAGGCCCCGAACGCCGTCTGTGCTACGCCGCGGGTTTGGCCGGGGAGGAGGGGACCGCCGCTGCCAGGCGTTTGGCGGTTTCCTTGATCATCTGGAGGTCCAGTTTGCCGCTGCCGAGGATAGGAAGGGCATTGACCTGGAAGAAGTTCTCTTTGCGCGGGATCCAGAGTTTAGGTACCCCTGCGTCGCGCATGCGGCTGAGCAGGTCATCCACGCTGAGCTCGAAGGGGCTATGTAGCACAATTAGTTTCTCACCCTTCTGTTCGTCAGGCACCGAGGCGACCACCAGTTTCGGCTCAATGCTCCCCAGCGCTTTTAGCAAGGCGTCCTCCACCTGGACGTGAGAGACCATTTCGCCGGCGATCTTGGAGAAGCGCGACAGCCGATCGGTAATGGTGATAGACCCCTCTTCGTCCAGGCGCGCGATGTCGCCGGTGATGTACCAACCATCTTCCCAAATGGCTTGGCGAGTCCTTTCCGGCTCGCGGAGATAACCCATCATCACGCTGGGCCTTTCACCAGCAGCATGCCGTCCTGGCTGGGGCCTAGGGGCTCAAACGTTTCCGGGTGGACCACGCGCACGTCCACGCCGGGGATGGGACGTCCCGAGGTTCCGGGCTTCGTGGCTGCCTGTGTTGCATCGGCGCCTGCGGTTCGACTTTGCTCACCGCCCTGAGCTTGTCGAAGGGTGGGGCCGGACGTTTCCACCGAAACCACGGGCGAGAGCTCCGTGCAGCCGTAACCCTGGAAAAGGTCGAGGCTGAACTTCGCTTTGAACGCCTGGGCGAGCTCCGGCTTCATCTTCTCCGCGCCTACGATGGCCAGCCGCAGTGAAGCGAAGTCCTCGGGTGCGCAGCGGCGCACGTACTCCCAGACAAAGGTCGGGGTACCGACGATGATGGTCACGCTGTATTGGCGGCAAAGCTCGCCAATTCTCCGCGCCTCCAGCGGGTTCGTGTGGAAGGCCACGCCAAATCCGGAGACCACCGGGAACCAAAGAGCCACCGTGAACCCGAAAGAATGGAAGAAGGGCAGGACCCCAAGCAGGCAGTCGTTCTGGTCCACGTTCATAGTCTGCTGGACGCCTTCAATGTTCGAGACGATGTTGCGGTGGCTGAGCATGGCCCCTTTGGGGGAGCCGGTGCTGCCACTCGAGAAGATGACCGTCGCCAAGGAATCAAGCTGGGTATCATGTGGGAGGAACCAACGGCGTAATAGGAAACCGGGAAGCAGGCGACCCGCGAGGGTGTAGAAGACCTTGTCTGCGGTCGAAAACCCCTTGCTCACCTCCTCGAGCATGACCATGCCCGGCCGTCTGGAGATTGAAGACCGCTCGAGCAATTTCTCGCTGGTGAAGATGGTTTTGATCTCGCACCGCTCAAGGGCGAAGTCCAGGTTCTCAGCGGAGGTGGTGTAGTTCAGGTTCGCCGGCACGCGTCCCGCCAGGCTGATGCCAATATTGAGCAGCGCGGCAGGAACGGAAGGAGGGAGAAGAATACCCACCATCTTTTCACCGGGGCATTCCCTGAGGATCAAGCGGCGAAAGAGCAGGGCGCCCACGAGCGCCCGGCCGAAGCTCAGCTTGCGGCCGAACCCGTCCGCCATCGCAAAGCGCCGCCAGTTCCGCCGCGCCGCGTCGAGGAAGAGTGCAGGCAAGGGACGCTGGATGCCGTCGCGTTGGGAGTAAGCCTCCGCGCTCAGCTTCGCTAACGACTGGCGTACCTGGAAGGCCGTCGCATCAGGGGGGAGTGGCGCGCCAAAGCTGACCGTTACGGGTAAGGGGATGCGGCGAGGCCACTGGAAAGAAAAACGGCCGCGTTCGAAGCTGAGGATGCTGCCCCAGACCCGGTCGAGATGCACCGGGATGATCGGGGCCGAGACGCGGCGCATGACGCGCGCAAATCCACGCCGGAACGACGGCAGATTCCCGGCGCGAGGGACGTTGCCTTCGGCGAAGATGCAGACTAAATTGCCTTCCCGCAGCCGGCGCTGGGCCTCGCGCAGGGACGCCACCAATTCCCGTGGTCTGTCGGTCTCCGCGATGGGGATGGCGCCCAGCAGCTTCGCCAGCCAGCGAATCCCCGGCGTTGCGTACAAGGGGCGGTACATCAGGAAACGAATGAAGCGATGGCTGGATGCCGCGATTAGAAAAGGATCGACAAAGGAAATGTGGGTGCACACCAGCAGGGCAGGACCGCGCAGGGGCAGATGCTCGGCGCCGCGCACCCGCACGCGATAAAAGGTGTGCGTGAGCAACCACAGGCTGACCCGGGCCAGCAATCCACCCAGAAGCGCCTGCAAGCTACGCGAAGCGGGTTGCGCGGCGCTCCCGGGAGCGAAGGAACCCTGTGACCGGGCGGAAATGGCCTTCGTGCCCAGAGTTGCTGAGTCACTGTCTTGAGCGCGGAGCTTCACTTCACCTCATAGGGACGCACAGGCATCTGAAACGCAGGAACATCCGTAACGTCAAAGCACCGGCATCGGCCAATTGTAGAGCAAGTGCTCACGGCGCGGTAGAGTGTTTCGCGCCGCTACAACTTACGTCGCTCTGTGTTAATACCGGACAATCACTCGATACTGATCTTCCGTCGGCAGTAGATGGATGACTTCGGCCTGGGGGTTGAACTGGCTCCAGCTCCTCCCGTTCATGGTGACGGCCTTCATCGGCCTTCGCTGCGGGTGCGGTACCCGCAATTCGATCTCACGTAACCGTTCGGCCCGGTCCTTTCGTAGCTTCAACTCTACAGTGATTTCTCCGTGGTCGACATGAGAGTCGACCTTCAAGTCAAGTTTCCCGAAGTAGGTCACTGCATCCAGCATCTCAATTTCCTTACCAGTTTCCAGCCAACGTCGAGGGGCGCCCCCCAGCAGGTGGAGGACCCTGTCTTGTTCTAGCAGGAGCGTTTGGCGAATCATCCCTATGATCCGTGAACCCCCGGATGCGTCCATGTAAAAGGGAGCGTAACGCTGGTCATTCAAATCGAATCGCTCAACTGCCCCCAAGGTGTGCTTATCCAGACCGAAGGCCAGGGTAGAGTAAAAGGATAGGAGCGATTTCTCAATCTCTCCTCGGAGTATCCACGCGCGTTGCCAGATGTCCTCAGAGAAGTCTACATAGTAGGCATTGGGGGCCAGTTGGTCACCATCCTTGCGGAGCCCCCCCGTGAGGCCCACGATGCCCCGGTTGAAGTTCCTCTTCATGTACTCTTCCAATTGCCCAAAGGCCGGGTCATGCGGGCTGAGAAATCCCGTATCCACCAGACTTAGGGGCCCCGTGGCGAAATCGGCCCAGTCTGGTGGCTGATAAAGGCGCTCCGGATAGGGCGGCAGAGTGGAGTGTGTCTCCCGAGTCCGACGCATCACTTCCAGGATGTCTTCACAGTAGCTCCTGGCCTGTTTCAATAGCCGCTGAGCTTCCGGGTGACCAATCTCCGCCAGCGCCTCAGCCGCACGGTTGAGGCCCTGACACGTGTAGCTGTCGGTCCAACATAGATAATACGTGGGCTTATCGTAGTTGGTGTCGTAGGCCTGGCCGGCGGGCAACAGGCCGTATTGAAGCACCTTCTGACCCTCAGCGTCCTCTTGCTTGGTTTGCTGCCGCTCGTCGATGATCCAGCCGCAGGCCTTGATGAGCGCCGGCGCGACGCCTTGCAGCCAGTCCCGATCATGCGTGTAGAAGTAATGCTCGCCGAAGGCGTAAAGTACCGCTCCCGTCCAGTTCATCCAACCGGGGAAGTCCCTTTCCTTTCCCGCTGCTTTCTTGGCGGCCGCACCGTAGATCGTCGATTCGTCGTCTTTTTCCCAGCCGCTCTCTTCAAAAGTCCCCGTGCCGCTAAATGCCCCAGCGTACGTCTTAATTTGCCCGTGCGGCGGGAACATGCCTTGCGTCTTGATGAAGTATCGTAGCGATTTCGCCACATCTTCCCGGTAGCCCGCGGCATCCAGAGGCACGAGCGTCTTCATGGTTTCCCACGGCCACACGCCCACGTACCCTTGCACTGGCATGTAATAATCCCGATCGGCTGCCTGCACCATCTGCGGCTGGTTGTACAAGATCTGTGCCTTGTAGATATTGTTTACCGTGTCCTCCGGCACGCGGACCTTCGTCCCTCGCGCCAGAATCGCTTCCAGTTCGAGCAGCCGGTGGTCTAAGCCGGTGAAGAAGTCCAGCTTGCGAAGCTTCTCCACTTCGGCGGCGGTAACCCCCTTCTTGTTGCTGCTCACTTTTAGGTTCACGCTCTTCTTCTGCCCCGGCAGAAGCTCCACGTCAAACTTCAGGACCTTCTCGTACCGTGTCACCTTCACCCCGGGGCTTTCCTCATGCACCCCCAGCAGCACTGACCCGTCACGCAGAAGGTCATCCGTTTCTTGGAGGGCTTGCTCCGGCACAGCGGGCAAAGAACCGGTCACGTCGAAAAGGTTATAACTCCAAAAATACGGTGGCCCATCGGTGGTGACGACGGTCGCCGGCACCCAGGCCCACCACGTCGCGCGACGCGCCTCCGTAGGGTCCGTGTTCACGACGCTCATCTGCACCATCGACACTTGCTTCTCGTGCCCTGTCTTTACCTCTCCGCCGTCCAGCAAAGTTGCATAGGCCACCTGCTCGTACATCAAGTTGCCGTCCGGGTACCGACTGATTACGATGGGCAGATACCCCCTCTTCAAACACCGCTCCACTTTTCGCCAGCGGATCGGCCCGGGGGGAGAATCCACTGCGAAGGCGATCGGATTGGCGACCATCCCGATGCCCATATCCGGTCGAACCCATACAACCTCAGGATGCGCCTTGACACTGATGACCGGCGCGCGTGACATTGGACCACCGTAGAAGTCTGCTACCTCTGCATAGCTAACCTCATGGCCCGTTCGGGCAACCTCGTCGAAAGTCGGTTGCGCATCCGCATGTTCCGCCGCGCCAATACGTCCCACCAAAAGTACTGCTACGACTAGCAAGCTCATTGCGAGCCCGCTGGTCCACGTTGCGAATGAATTTTCGCGCCGCCGTCGTCTCAACCTATCTCGGTTCATTTTCTTACACCTCCGGGAAACGATAATTCTTCCCTCTCGTTCCAGCCGCCCTATTGAACGCTGCCTGTTGCAGTGACGGCCGTGCCCTGCACCGTCTGGTGCAGGGCATGCCGCCAAGCGACCGCGGGCAAGTCCCTCGGGATTCAGAATCTGTGTGACGACTTACCCGCTGCCAAAGAGCGCGGTTTCCCGCCGCGGCCGCAGGTCCGCCCTCCGGCGCCCGCAGGGCTTAGGAGGGCCCGCCGATCTTAATGGCGGGCGGGTGCCGTAAGCCGCGCACTCTCCATGGGTGCTGTTGCGGCTTTAGCCGCTGAGGTCGCTGCAAACCTGCCTATCACACACTCTCTTCAGCCCCCGCTCCGGCAGGGCGGGATCAGCGGCTAAAGCTGCTTTAGACCTCTCGGCGGCACCTTTTCGGCACGACTAAAATCGTGCCCTGACGCTCGCTTTCGTCACTCTATTGTGTAGATTTCAGTAATACAAGCCCCATAGTTTGTCCTGACCCGCGCTGGAGTCCTGCGCACGCTGGCGGAGATATCGGTTAAGCCGATTCCTGGTTCCGGTGGGGCGGTGGAATACGAGGCGCGCGAAATCTCTCCCCGTTTTATCGACTCCGCGCGCAACGTCGCGCCTGTCAAATCCCTCGCGCGGTTCAAGGGTCCGACGCTCATCATCCACCCTGGAAAAGACGAGGCCGTTCCCTTCTTCCACGCCCAGGATTTCTATCAGGCCGCCGGTTCTCGGGTGAAGGAGTTGGTGGTTATCCCTGGCGCCGACCACGTTTTCACCTCGGTCACGTGGGAGCGCGAAGTCATCGAACGGAGCGTCGAATGGTTTCGCCGACACCTGTAGCGGCGGGATGACGGTACCTGTGGAGGGTGTCGCAAAAGTACTGTTTTGGCTTGCTCAGGGATGCAAGTGCTCGCCTCTTCGTTCGCAAGCAGCACTTTCGGCGAATTGTGAGACGCCCTTCTGCGGCAGCGCTTCGTGGCCTGCGGCGGTTTGAGTTGAGAGCGCAATCCACGCGACACGGGATCCTCGGGGTGGCCCGCTCGGCAGGGGAGGCGCTGAGATGTTCAACACGGCACGTCGTAATCTGCAACGCCCGCTGTCGTGTTGATGGGCATAGGTTTGCACGCACAAATGGCTCATGAAGCATCGCCTGCCTTTGCGAATCACAACGGTGCTCATGATCTCCGGTCATAATGTCGCCACGGCATCCAGTTCAGACTTGCACCTAACCCTTTGAAATTTCTAGAGTTACATCCTGCGGGCGAGTTCTACTCGCGGTGTGCAATGGCCCTCCACCTGCTATCCTGAGGGTTGGCAATTGGTCTCTCCGCGCTCAGGGTGGATAAAGGGTGCGGAGTTGTGAGGTGTCACATGGTAGCAGTCTTGGCTCTCGCAACGTTCATGCTTTTCGTCCTCGTTGATTACTACATCCAGAGTCGTCGGCCTCGCCCCGCGCAGGTTGAGGCTGCGGTCTCTGGTGTTGAGGAGGTGCCTTTCCCGCTGAGCGTGGTAGGGGGATTCAAGCTGCCAGCGAACCTTTCCTACCACCCCGGACACACGTGGGCCATGAAGGAATCACGGCAGGTGGTGCGCATCGGCCTGGACGATTTCGCCGCACGTTTGGTGGGCCATCTGGACCAAATTGAACTCCCGGCGCGGGGGCGCTGGCTTCGCCAAGGAGAAAAGGCCTGGACGGTGGCGCGCGGGAATCACCGCTTCGAGATGCTTTCGCCTATCGAAGGGGAGGTGGTGGACGTAAATGATGAAGCCAAGGGAGATCCCTCCCGGGTTCACCAGGACCCCTACGGGGCTGGCTGGCTGGTGGCGGTCAATGCTCCTGCCGTGGACGCCAACCTCAAGAACTTGCTTCGCGGACGACTGGCGCAGTCTTGGATGGAAGAGTCGGTGGGGACGCTCCACACCCGCATCAGCCCGGCGCCCGGAGTTCGCTTGCAGGATGGCGGCCGCGCCATCCCAGACATCCTCGGCGAAGTTCCCGAGCCGCGCTGGGAGAAGATAGTGCGCGAGCTGTTTTTGGCCTAGCCCGCGACGCGGCAGCGGCGGACTTGAGCCGCGCAGGGACTTGCTTGAGGGAGCACGAAGCGTTGAGTTTCAAGGAGGGTGGGTCGTGGTCGCAATCTTCGTGGCGCTGACGTTCGTGGGATTCCTTCTGGTGGATCTGGTTCTGCAAAAGGTGCAAGCGGCGCGCATCGTGGCCGTGAGGCCAGAGCAAATCCGGAGGGGGCTGGCGACTGCGGAGGCCCTGGCGCGCGCACGCAGCTTCCCCTGGGGAATTCCGCAAGGCGTCTACCTTTCCGAGGGCCATGCGTGGTTCGAGCCGGAACCGAGCGGCGAAGTGCGGGTGGGGGCGGATGCGTTGGTGGCACACGCCGTCGGCACTCTCGATAAGGTAGTCTTTCCCAAAGTAGGGGATCTTGTACGGAAGGGCCATGCGCTGTTTCACCTGGTGCACGAGGGGCGTGTTTTGACATTCTTCTCCTCGGTCCTCGGCAAAGTGGTCAGCATCAATCATCGTCTCCGCGACTACCCAGAACTGGTTGCCAATGAGCCCTATGGCGCGGGTTGGGTTTGCAGCGTTGTTCCCGCCTATCTGGATGACGGCTCAGGGAAGATGCGGTTTGGTGAAAAAGCCGCCTTCTGGCTTGAGTGCGAGTTCGATCGTTTCTGCGGATTTGTCTCCGCGCGAATCCCCTCCGACTTGGCCCTAGGTGCGACGAGCCAGGACGGAGGAGTTCCAGTGATCGGCTCTCTCGTCCAGCTCGGCGACGAAGCCTGGAGCGCTTTCGAAACGGAATTCCTGCATCCAAGATAGCCGACTGTTTCGTCTTGATGATGCTTCCCGGTGGCTGTGGTGGCCACCCCCAGACGGCCACGAACAGCGTGTTTCCATAGCGATCCCGCGCATGCCTCAACTGCGGCTCCCTCGCCTTGCCGCAGCACACAAGACTAGCCCCGGGCTCAGGGTGGGCTGCGGGAACGTTCTGCCGTGACCCACCCCGGTCAACACCCGCTGCTCTCTCGCCTGCCAGCCACATGCTTGCCTCGCTGGTGCGCGAGGCGGGCTTGGCCCATCCGCCGACCGTAATTGCAGCGGCGTGTGCAAAACCCGCCCCCGGGACATCCCCTCGAAAAGCCCCAACGTCCAACCGCGGACGGTGCCATAACTCATCCTACAGCAAGGCCATGATTCTCCTTACCTGCGCGATGATCTGATCGGCTTGCGCGCTGGTTAGCTGCTTACCTCTCTGCGCTTCTGTAGCGCTGATTACTGAATTGAGCTTGTTGACTGCGTCTTGTCGCTGGCCTGCATTTGAAGCCTGCAGGGCTTGTTGGGTATTCGAGAGCTTAGCGTCCAGAGAGTTCTCGATCCCCTGCTGGAGGTTCATGCCGTTCACGATGTCGACCGTCTGCCCGATTCCACCCGCGAGCGTGATCACTTTGTACATTCGGGGCAGCGTCGCAGTGTTGCCAGCATTGTCCGTGCAACTGACTATGAAGTTGTGGTCCCCCAGCGTCGAGGTGTCAACGTTCGCCCCGTTGCTCACCGGCCCGCTCAGGGTCTTCACTCCGGAGAGCGCATCGCTGCACGCGTAACTCGCGGCCACTTGTTCTCTCTGGAGTAGGTTGTAGTTGGCCTGCGGGGCGGTGATGGTGATGACCGGGAGCGTCTTGTCGATCTTGACGGCGACTGACACCGAGTTTGCGAGGCCGGCACCATTGGTCGCCGAGCAGGTCAGCGTCTGGCCGGCAGTGTCACTCGATAGCGTGATCGGATCACAGCCGGTCTTAGAGGCGATGCCTGATTCAGGATCGGTGACCCCCCAGCTTACGGCCACATCGCTCTTGTACCAGCCGTCGTTCCCCGCCGTGCCTTCGAGGGTTGGCGTAATCAGCGGCGGGGTTGAATCAGCAGACGCGGAAGTCACCTGGAGGAGAATCGAAATGTGGCTACCTTCGCTGACGTCGATGTTGGGCACGGTCACTGCCAAGTCCATTCTGCCGTCGCCATTGAAGTCCGCCACCGCGACCGAGAAGAGATTATTCGAGCCAACCGTGTACTTTACCGGTGCCTGAAAGGTACCGTCGCCGTTACCAAGCAGCACGCTCACGCTGTTGCCCCCGCCCGCCACCGTTAAGTCCAGCTTGCCGTCACCATTGATATCCCCGACACTCACGCTGGAGAGCCAGGTCCCTACGGCGTAGCTCACGGCCGGCTGGAATGTGCCGTCACCGTTGCCCAGCAGCACTATGACGTCGTTGCCATAATGCTCCGCTACCGCCAAGTCGACCCTGCCATCGCCATTGAAGTCACCAACCGTGACTGAGCGCGGCACCCAGGAAAAGTAGCTCACCGGCGCCTGGAAGGTGCCATCCCCGTTTCCCAACAGAACCACGACCTCGTACGACCACGAAACCGCCGCCACCAAGTCCAACTTGCCGTCGCCATTGAAGTCCGCCACTGCGAGCGACAGCGGATATTGGGCGCCGAGATTCTCCCACCTGGGAGCTTGGAAGGTCCCGTCGCCGTTGCCAAGCATGAGGCCCACGCTGCTGCTGTACAGATTCCCGACCGCCAAGTCCAGCTTGCCGTCGCCGTTAAAATCCCCCGCCGTGATCACAAAGGGCAGCCAGCCCACACCGTAGTTCACCGGTGTCTGAAAGGTGCCGTCGCCGTTGCCCAGCAATACGCTCACGTCGCTGTCGAGGTAGTTCGCCACCGCCAAGTCCAGCTTGCCATCGCCATTGAAGTCACCCACCGTGACCGAGATGGGCCAAGAGCCTGCCGCGTAGTTCACCGCCGCCTGGAAGGTGCCGTCGCCGTTGCCCAACAGCACGCTAACGTTGTTGCTTATGCTATTCGCCACTGCCAAGTCCGGCTTCCCGTCGCCATTGAAGTCCCCCACTGCGACCGAGTAGGGGCCGCTGCCTGCCTGGTAGTCGGTCGTTGTAAAGGAAACGGATTGAGTTGGGTTGGTGACCTCGAAATACGCTACATTCGACGTGCGGCCGGGCACGGGGTTAGACACTGTAATCCAGGCCGTGCCGGCTGCGGCGATCTGTGAGGCCGGGACCGCCGCCGTCAGTTGGTCGCTGTTCACGAAGGTCGTAGCCAAGGCGCTGCCATTCCAGTTCACCACCGACCCGGAGACGAAGCCCGCGCCGTTCACCGTCAGCGTGAAACCAGGCCCGCCGGGCGCTGTGGCTGCTGGCACCAGCGGCTGACTGATGAAGGGGACCGGCGCCGGCGTGAAGCACTCCAGCGTGGCTACCGCGTAATAGCTTGCATAAGGGCCCTGCGTTGTCCCACCAACCGCATAGAGCCTGCCATTGATGGTCACGACTCCCATGTAAATACGCGAGGTCGGTGCGGGCGGCGCGTTGGTATAGGTGTCGGTTGCAGGGGCGTACGAGGTGACAGTATTTACGCCTTCCTTCTGAGGAGTGCTTCCGTCGACGTAAAAAAGGTTCGCGTTCAGCACGTCGCCAGCGCCCCCGTTGATCGCCGGCCCTGTGTTGTTTGGCATGACTCCCCAGGCGTTCTGCACCGGATCATATCGGTAAGCCTCCGTGAGAAAGCCTCCGCGATTAACCCCTCCAATGACGTATATCTGGCCGTTGATTAGCCCGGCCGCCACGCTCCATCGCACCGTGGGCATGGGGGCTCTCGTCGTCCAGGTATTGCTATTCGGGTCGTACGCCTCTACGTTTCCAGTGAGGGTTCCGGCCACCGGATCTCCCCCGCCGATGACGTAGATGAGGCCGCCCACTGCAACGAGCGGACCCGGCGTCCCTGCAAAAGGCATTTGCGATCGTTCCGTCCACGTGTTGGTCGCCGGATCATAAGCCTCGACAGTGCTAAGGGAGCCTGAAGAATTCTGGCCGCCAAACACGTAGAAGATGCCATTCACGACGATGCCTTGGGCGGCCATGCGAGCCGTAGGCATAGGCGCCAAACTGGACCAAGTGTTCGCGACCGTGTCGTACGCCTCCAGGGTTGCAAGGTAATTCGGACCCAGCGCCCCCCCCGCGACGTAAAGCGTGCTGCCATTCGCACCCACGGCTGGAATGCAACGGGCAGTCGGCATGGATGGCAGGGTCGTCCAGGTCCCGCCTTGACCGAAGGCGCTTGCGCTAAGGCAGCCTAACCAAACAAGAGTGATTGCCGAAATCAATGCCATTCGCTTATAAGATTTCATGGTTTTCCTCCATTCTGTGGCACAGGCACTCTTGCCTGTGCCCGCACAGGCTGGGAGCCTGTGCCACCACTGCCTAGTGTCTTCTGCCTACCGCCGCCCTCCAGCCTCGCGACGTAGCACGGGTGCTTCGCCCGTGTCAGGTCACGGCCAGGATGGCCATGCCGCTCCTAAACGCGCGTTTCGGGCTGTCAAGGAAAGCTTATGGACGGACTAACGAGTGTGCGCAAGCGACAAGCTGCGCCAAAGAGGGGATGTCGCACTTTGTCGCTCTAGGCGCCCGGTGAGCACAACAGTTGACAACCCTTAGCTAAGTGGAGTAAAAGAAACGTAGTTAGCTCTGTCCTTTGCGAAGAAGGTCCGCCATGGGTGGAAGGAACGCCCAGCGACGCCCGCAACCTGTCCCACCGCCAGCCAGCGACCGCCTGGATTCCTGGAAAGAGATTTCCGCCTACCTGAAGCGCGAGATTAGAACTGTCCAGCGATGGGAAAAACAAGAAGGGCTGCCGGTGCATCGCCACGTGCACGACAAGCTGGGGACAGTTTACGCCTACAAGGCGGAAGTCGACGTCTGGTGGAACGACGGCCGCGCGCGCCTGGAGAAGCAGGAATCCATCCCGGCGGTCCCTGAGCTTCGTTTGGTGCCTGCGGAACAGGTTGTTGCCGGCAGGCAGCCGCGTCACCATTGCTGGCTGCTGCTGGGGCTGGCCGTGGCAGTAGTCAGCGCTCTCAGCGCCATGGTTCTTGCCCTGCTCCTACGACCTTAGCCCCCGCCAAGAATAACGGGCTACATGCAACTGACCAGCGACGGTCGGCCGAAGGCACAGTTCCTCCTTACCGACGGATCGCGACTATATTTCGTCGAAGACACGCCGGAAGGCACTCAATCCCTGGTTGCGGTGCCCACCGCAGGTGGCGACCCGACTCCTATCGCAACTCCGTTCCGGGAATTTGGGCTTACCGATATTTCCCGCCGACGCTCCGAGCTCCTCATCGGCACTCCGGCACCGGGCGGCGGCGCCCTTTGGACTCTGCCGCTGGCGGGAGGCACGCCGCACCGAGTAGGGGACCTTATCGTTGACCACGCGGCCTGGTCTCCCGACGGCGAAAGAATAGCCTACACGAAAGGTTGCGACCTCTACCTGGCCAAAAGTGATGGCACCGATCCGCGCAAACTCGTGACCCTTCCAGGCCATATAGAAGGATTGTCCTGGTCACCGGACGGAAGGATACTGCGTCTGCCGGTGAGGATACTGGGCCGGGACGCGTCTGAGTTTTGGGACGTCGCCGCCGATGGCACCGGACTTCACCGCGTCCTTCCGCTGGGGCAAGGAGGTGGAGGCGGCTCGTGGACACCGGATGGAGGCTATTTCCTGTTCGACACTTCAATTTCCCCCGAAAAGGCTCGCCTTTGGGCCTTCCGCGAGCGCCGTAGCTTCTTGGAGAGAGCGCCGCGCGAGCCGGTTGAGCTCGCTGCGGCAGTGCCCATCGAGTTCGAGTCTTTCGCTCCCAGTCTCGATGGCAAAAAGATATTCGCAATGGGATTACACCGTCGGCCGGAATTGGCGCGCTACGACGCCAGGCTAAAAGAGTTTGTGCCTTATCTTGGTGGAATCGCTTCGAGCTGGGCGAGCTTTTCAAGAGACGGCAATTGGGTGGCGTACCTGAGTCTTCCGCAACGCGCCTTGTGGCGCGCGAAGGCGGATGGCAGCCAGCCTGTGCAACTGACTTTCGCGCCGCTCGAAGGCGACGGCCTCGCCTGGTCGCCCGACGGCAAACAGATTGCTCTCCGAGCGCGGATGCCCGGCAAGCCTTGGAAGGTCTATCTGGTCCCGGCGGAAGGTGGAGCGGCTGTGCCCCTTACCTCCACAGACAAGGAGGAAGGCATCGCCACCTGGTCGGGCGATAGCAAGAAGATTGTCTTCGGGGATGTGCCGCCGCACTTCGGGCACGACAACGGCACCTATGCGCTCCATGTGGTCGACGTCGAAACGCGTGAAGTGTCGGACCTGCCGGGCTCGAAGGGCGTATGGACTTCGCGCTGGTCGCCCGACGGGCGCTATGTAGCCGCCCTGACGATCGCTCTAGTTCCCAAGTTGCGGCTTTTTGACTTTACCACCCATCAGTGGCGGGAGTTGGGAGACACGGGGGTCAACAACCCGACCTGGTCGCACGATGGGAGATACATCTACTTCGACGGCGTCCCTCCTTCGGCCATTTATCGGGTGCGGATAAGTGACGGCAAGCTCGAGCGTATCGCTGATCTCGGGGGCATTGAGCGAACCACCGGGTGGGGCTGCGGCCTTGCCCCCGACGATTCTCCCCTCATCACCCGCGAAGTCGGCTTCACGGAAATCTACGCCCTCGACTGGGAAGCGCCGTAGGAGCAGGGCACGGGGACTTGGTAGGTCGTAGGTGGTAGGTGGTAGGTAGGGCAAACGTGGCCGCCAGCAAGAAGGGCTGACCTGGGCGCGCGCCGCAGCTCTGGCCTGTACCGGCGGTACCCTCACCGCCGATGGGCGACGGCGGCGAAGAGCAATCGGTAGGGGAGCCCTCGGGGCTCCCGCGGGCCTACGCCCGCCGAAGGGCTTCGGCCCGCAGGCGGGAGCGCAGAGCGCTCCCCTCCTCACCCGCCCCAGCCTAGGGGGGTAGCCTCTGTCCGTCGGTTGACGGACAGAGGGTTGGAATCGCGCGCACGCAAGCCACTTGCTCGCGGCGGCGGGTCGCCGCGGTGACCGAGGGGAGACTCGATTCAAGATTACTGCCCTCGCCCCCTTGGGGGAGAGGGCGGTCCCGCGAGTCGGGTCGGGTGGAGGGGTGCTGCGATTCGTCACTGAACTTGCGAAACACACCACTGTACTTCGGGGTCGAGGCTTGACTCCGCAGGTCTGAATGCAGTTCGGTTTCCCCCAAACATTCTCCGGAGCCCTCCCAACAGCGTGCAAAGAAATGCGCGGTGCCCTTCCGGGGGAGTCGAACCAAGACCTGATGCGCGTTATACCGGGGATATCCTAGCCCGGCACTCCTCGGCTCGCCGGGGCGGGAACCCTCCCGCTCAGCGGGAGCGCTTCTACAGGTGCCTTTCAGCAACCTTCAAAGCCGAAGCGAACTGGGTGCTTTTGCGACGAGAATGAAACGGACAGGGGCGAAGTTTCAGAATCTCGGACTTAATGACGCCCCGCTACGCCTCCCTGCTGAAATTCTCGGCACGTTGCGTGCTAGGAAGAACAGCAAGGCCCAGCTAGTCTCAGAGACTTTGTGTCCCCTGGAGGGCCGCTGAAAAAATGAGCAAATCAATCCTCGTCGATACAACAAGGTGCATCGGGTGTGGGGCATGCGCTGCCGCATGCAAGATGGTGAATGGTCTTCTTACAGAGGAGGCCGGGGCGGCCAAAGGGCAGTCGGGAAACTCGTTGACCGAGGGTGACCTTGTTACCTTCGCCCAAAGCCACGGTGAGTTGGGCGGTGAACTGTCCGCGAAGGCGCTGAACGTCGTGGAGGAGCATGGAGCGGTTTTCGTTCGACGCTTCTGCATGCATTGCCTGGACCCCACCTGTGTGTCAGTTTGTCCTGTGGGAGCGATGCGAAAGACCGCTGCCGGCCCGGTGATATACGAGGCGGACCGTTGCATGGGCTGCCGGTATTGCATGATGGCCTGCCCCTTTGGCACTCCGCGCTACGAGTGGAACGTAACGCTACCCAAAGTGAAGAAGTGCACCATGTGCGCGTCGCGTCAAGCGAAGGGCTTGCAGCCTGCCTGTACCGAAGTTTGCCCGGTACAGGCAGGCATCTTCGGCGAACGGGAAGAACTCTTGCGCGAGGCAGAGGACCGGCTCAAGCAAAAGCCCTCCGGTTACGTCCAGCATATTTACGGCAAGGAAGAGGTTGGAGGGACCTCCGTACTTTATCTTTCTGCGGTGCCCTTTGAGCAACTCGGCTTTCCCGCCCACATGCCGCACGATGCTTTGCCCATGTACACCTACCGTGTGCTCGCGAAGATACCTAACCTGGTTACGCTGGGCGGAGCGCTGCTGGGTGGGATTTGGTGGATAACCAATCGGCGCGAAGAGGTGGCACGCGCGGAGAAACGAGACGGGAATAAGGAGCAGGGACGCGTTGATCGTCCTTTGGAACTGACCACTGAGGACTGAGAACTGACAACCGACGAAGCACGACGGACAAACGACGCGAGAGGGCGGAGAAGGCGATGAATTTCCAGAATCTTCCGAAGCTTACTTTCTGGCGTGCCTTACTGGCGGTGATTCTCGCCGCGGGTTTCTACTCGACCCTGCTCCGTTTCACCAAGGGTCTGGGAGCCGCCACGGCCTTGAGCGACCGTTTCCCCTGGGGCTTATGGATCGGCTTTGACGTGCTGTGCGGGGTAGGACTGGCAGCCGGCGGGTTCACCCTCGCGGCGATTGTTTATATCTTCCATCTCCAACGGTTCCATCCCATCCTGCGTCCTTCGATTCTCACCGCTTTCCTGGGCTATGCTTTGGTGGCCGTGGCCCTGCTGTACGACCTGGGCCGCCCCGACCGGATTTGGCACCCCCTCGTCATGTGGAATCCTCACTCCGTGATGTTTGAAGTAGCCTGGTGCGTGACGCTGTACCTGATGGTGTTGGCGCTGGAATTCTCGCCGGTAGTGTTCAAGCGCTTCCGGATGGAGAAGCCGCTGCGGCTCATCGAGTCCCTCACAATCCCGCTGGTTATCGCGGGCGTACTGCTCTCCACGCTCCACCAGTCGTCGCTCGGGAGCCTCTTCCTGATCGTGCCGGAGAAGCTGCATCCCTACTGGTATTCGCCCTTATTGCCGGTGTTCTTTTTCGCCTCGGCCGTCAGCGTCGGGTTGGCGATGGTGATCTTTGAATCCAATCTAAGCGCACACGCCTTTGGGCGGGAGATTGAAATGCCCCTCCTGGCAGTACTGGGGAAGGCTATGGCCGTGGTCCTGGGCCTTTATGGGCTGCTGCGCTTCCAGGACTTGTGGGGTCGGGGCGCGCTCGTGCACCTGCGCGAACCTTCCACGGAAACTGTCCTGTTCGTCCTCGAGGTCGTTTTGGGGCTGCTGGTCCCGCTGCCCCTGCTGTTCGTCCGTCGCCTGCGCGAGAACCGGCAGGGGCTGTTCGCCATCGCCGTGCTGGTCATCACCGGGTTTCTCCTCAATCGCTTGAACGTGTCGATCACGGGCCTGGAAGCCTCCGCCGGCACGCATTACTTCCCCCGGTGGACGGAGGTGGCGGTGACACTCTCCATCGTAGGTGTGGGTTTCTTGCTTTTTGCGCTGGCAGTTCGCTACCTGGGCGTGTTTGAGTCGGTCGCGGCCCGCGAAGAGGGCAGTCCGTCAAGTGACGGACTGCTCGCGCCCAGAGCGTAGCGGACGCTCGCGGGGCGCCGACCGCCCCCTTGAGGAAGGTTCATGCGAAGGTTCACGCACAGCCTGGCAACCAGACTGACGGCCTGCGTGGTAGGAAGCATAGCGTTGTTGTTTGGCCTGTACGGGTACTGGAGCGTCCGGCTGGGCCGTCAGTCCCAGTATGAGTTGATCTACCAGAGCGCCGACCGCATCAGCGACACCATCTGGCGCAGTATCCGTTACTCGATGCTGCGCAACCAACGCGAGGAAGTCTTCCACATCATCAATACCATCGGGCACGAATCCGGCATGAGTCGCATCCGAATTTTCAACAAAGAAGGTCAAATCACTTTCTCCACGGACCCGCAGGAAGTAGGGCAGCTCGTGGATAAGAAAGCGGAGGCTTGTTATGCCTGTCACGCGCAGGCCCAACCGCTGACGCGCCTGGACCGTCCGGACCGGATGCGGATTTATAGAGCGCGGAACGGCACGCGCTCGCTGGGGCTGATCCGGCCCATTGAGAACGAGGCGGACTGCTCGAACGCCGCCTGCCACGCCCACACAGGCAGCAGCCAGGTGCTGGGTGTCTTGGACACCAACCTCTCGCTGGCTTCCGTGGACCAGACGTTCGCCGCGAGCCAACGTCGCATTGTCTTCTTCACGATCGCTGCTCTCCTGATCGTCGGTCTAATCTCCGGGGGATTGATTTGGGTGACGGTGCATAAGCCCGTGCGCCAACTGACCGAGGGGACCCGGCACGTGGCCCAGGGGGACCTGGACTATTTGCTGCCTGTGACGAGCGACGACGAGATAGGAAGCCTGGCCGCTTCCTTCAACCGCATGACGGAACAACTGAAGAAGGCGCAGGATGAGAACCGTGAGTGGACGCGCACCCTCGAGGAGCGTGTGCAGCAGAAGACCGGGGAACTCGAGAGGGCTTACCGCCAACTGGTCCAGTCGGAGCGGATGGCATCGCTCGGGAAACTGGCGGCGGTGGTGGCCCACGAGATTAACAATCCCCTGGCCGGCATTCTTACTTACAGCAAGCTCATATCCCGGCTGGCGGCTAAAGGCTTCGACGGAAGTGAGCGGCTGGCCGATGCCAAGAACTATCTCGGAATCATCGAGGGTGAAAGCCGGCGGTGCGGCGTGATTGTCAAGAACCTGCTGACGTTTGCCCGCCAGGCTCCGTTCAATCCGCAGCACAACGACTTGAACACCGTCGTCGAGCGCTGCCTGCTGCTGGTGGGGCACCAGATGGACCTGCAATCCCTGGACCTGGAAAAAAGACTGGACCCTGCCCTGCCGCCCATCTACTGCGACGCCAGCCAGGTGCAACAAGCGCTGCTGGCTTTGTTGATGAATGCGATTGAAGCCATGCCCCAGGGCGGGCGGCTCAGGGTGTCAACAGCCTACGACCCCACTCAGCGTGTGTGTCGGGTGGCGGTAAGCGACGAGGGGCTGGGTATCCCCGACGAGATTCTGCCCCACATCTTCGAGCCCTTTTTCACCACCAAGGAGGAAAGCAAAGGTGTGGGCCTCGGGCTGGCTATCGCCTTAGGAATTATCCAGCAGCACGGAGGAAACATTGAGGTCGTTTCGACGCCGCAGAAGGGCACGACGTTTACCGTCCTTTTGCCGCAGGAGGCGTCGGTTGGGCGGGCCGGAAACCGCGGCGGGCAGTCCGTCGGCTGACGGATTGACGGCGGCACAGGTGTCCTCCCCTTCGCCTCGCATCGACTTGGAAGGAGCACGGCATGGATTCCAAAGCCAGTATCCTGATTGTGGACGACGAAAACGTAGTCCGGGATTCGCTCGGCAAATGGTTTGAGGAGGAAGGCTACGCGGTGGAGACAGCCACCAGCGCCCGCGACGCTCTGCTGAAGCTGCCCCTTCAGCACTGGGACTTGGCCCTGGTGGACATCAAGATGCCCGGCATGGATGGCTTGGAATTGCACCGCAAGATGCGCGATGCAGATCCGGAGATTATCGTCATTATCATGACGGGCTACGGTTCCGTGGAGACGGCCATCCAGGCGCTGAAAGACGGGGCCTACGATTACATCATGAAGCCCTTTGATCCCGATGACCTGGCTCACGTGGTGCGGAAAGCCCTCGAGCACCGCCGCATTAAAGACGAGAATGTGCGCTTGCGGGAAAGCCTGGAGGAAGTTCAGGCCGTCGAGTTGGTAGGGGAAAGCCGGGCGATGCAGAAAGTCCTGGAGAGCATTCGTACGGTGGCCCCCATGGACACCACAGTCCTGATTCATGGGGAGAGTGGCACCGGCAAAGAACTGGTGGCGCGCGCCATCCACAATCTGAGCCTGCGCCGGTTCATGCCCATGGTCGTCATCCATTGCGGGGCGCTGACGGAGACGTTGCTGGAGAGTGAACTCTTTGGACACGAGAGGGGGGCCTTTACCGGTGCGCAGTACCGGAAGAAAGGCAAATTCGAAGTTGCCGAAGGGGGCACAGTCTTCCTGGACGAAGTCGCGGATATCAGCCTGAAGACCCAGACGGACCTGTTGCGCGTTTTGCAGGAGAAAGAGATCACACGGGTGGGTGGCCACCAGACGATCAAAGTTGATTTCCGGGCCGTTGCCGCCACTAACAAAGACTTGGGCGCCCTGGTCAAGGAAGGCACCTTCCGTCCCGACCTCTATTACCGCCTGAACGTCTTTCCCATTGACATTCCTCCTCTCCGGGAGCGCAAAGAGGACATCCCGCTGCTGGTGGACCACTTTATCCACAAATATGCCCGGGCCATGAACAAGCGTTTTGAGTCCGTCAGCCGGAGCGCGCTGGACGTCTTGATGAGCTACAGTTGGCCGGGCAATGTCCGCGAGCTGGAAAACGCCATCGAGCGCGCGATGGTGATCGGTCGTGAGCCGGAAATCCAGGCGTCCGATTTCCCCTTGCAACTGACGGCGACGCCTCAGCCGGAGGGCGGGATGTCGCTGGAAGACGTCGAGCGCGGTCACATCCTTCGGGTGCTGGAAGCCTGCGATTGGAACCAAACGCGCGCGGCCAAGGTGCTGGGCATCGACCGCGTCACCCTCTACAACAAAATCAAGAAGTATGGCTTCCGAAAAGTCATGCCTGCGACGTCATGAGAATTATCTCCTTGGTCCCCATCGGGCGCGTCGACCGGGCTCACCTCGATTCCCTTGCCGAGGGACTGGCGTCGCGTCTGCGAGTCGCCTGCTCCATTCAGCCGGACGGCCTGGCGCCGGATTTCGCCTACAATCCCTTACGCCGGCAGTACCACTCGACCGAAATTCTCAAACGGCTTTTACAGGATACTCCGTTGGATTGTTGGCGCGTGCTGGGCATTACCGAGGCCGACCTGTACATCCCCATCCTGACGTTCGTCTTTGGGGAAGCCCAACTGAGTGATACGGGGGCTGTGGTCTCGCTGCATCGCCTCCGCCAGGAGTTCTACGGGATGCCCGCTGACCCGCAGCTCCTTGCGGAGCGCTTGACGAAGGAATCCCTCCATGAATTAGGTCACACCTTCGGACTCCGCCATTGCTCCGACTACCGCTGCGTGATGAGCCCCTCCCACGCCGTCGAACGAATTGACTTGAAACTCGCCGCGTTCTGCGCTGCCTGCGCTGCGGCCATAGGCCCCGAGTAGGGGCCAGCCGACTTGGACACTTTGTCCATTCCCAAGCCTGCCTCTTCTGGCTCACAATACGGAGTGGGGATTGCTCGACAGTTCCCGAGGAGGTGTGGGCGAGCGAAATGGCTCTTGAGGGTGTCTCGGTAAGGAGGATCGACGCGCGTGGCTCAGTTTAGTGAAATTTTTAACGCGGCCCAGGCCCAGATTGAATCCTTGTCGGTGATGGCTGAACCCTTGCGCCCGCTGGGAGCGATCTTCGAGGCAGTTGAGCAAGGTGGATGTCTCACAACAGAGGATGCCGCGTCGCTATTTGCCGGGGGAGATGACCCGGGTTGCCGCGCGGAAATCCACGCCGAGGCCGAGCGGGTGCGCAACCGCCTGGCGCCCCCGCCGCGGCGGGTCGAATTTATCATTCCTGTTTACCTGACCAGCTTCTGCCAGAACGAGTGCCTGTATTGTGGATACCGCCAGAGCAATCCCCTTGCCGAGCGGATTCGGCTGAGCCTGGAAGACTTCGAGAAAGAGCTGGACCTGATCCTTTCCTGGGGCCATCGGCAAATCGAGTTGGTTCTCTCCGACGATCCGGAGTTTGGGCCTGCGAAGCTTGCGCGGTACGTGGAATTGACCCGGCAGAAATTGGACGCGCTCGGCGGAGGCGTCATCGCGCTCTGCTCACCGGTGTATGAGCAGAAGGACTACGCGCGGCTCGCCGCCGCAGGCTTGGACTGGATTGCCGAGTGGCAAGAGACCTACCACCAGCCGCATTTTGAGCGCTGGCACTTCCCGGGCTCCCCCAAGCGGCAGTTTGAGTTTCGACTGGATATTTGGGACCGCGCCATCGCAGCGGGCATCACTAAAGTAGGGTTGGGCGCGCTGCTGGGGCTATACGAATGGCGCTACGACGCGCTGGCGGTCATCGCGCATGGCCATTACCTGCGCCGGACGTACGGCATCGAGCCGCACACGTTGGGTATTCCGCGCCTGAAGCCGGCGCGTGGGGTGCTCGCCTCCCAAAAGCCTTCGCGCTTCACCGTTTCCGATGAGGACTATCGGCTGATCATCAGCGTCTATCACTTGGCCTTTCCGCGCTCCCGCCTGTTCTTCAATACGCGGGAAAGCTACGAACTCAATCTGTCGATGGTGGCGAGCGGCGACCTGTTCACCGTGGACTGCGAGACCTTGCCGGGTGGCTACCTGCGTCGCCGCCCGCCAGGGCAGTTTTCCACTCACTACTATCCGCCGCGTGGCGAGGTGGTTGCGGCCCTCGCGCGGCGAGGCTTTTCTTGGCGGTACCGCGCGGAAGAAACGGAGCCGCCCAGGATCGAATCCCGCGAATGCGGGACCGAGCCTACGCGGGCGGACCTGAAGCGATGGGCCGAGGAGCATGCGGAGATTCGTTCCCACCTCAACGACTGGCAAGTGCTCCTGTCAGGGTTGGCGAGCCAGCGCGGCGCGGGAGATGGTGAACCGCAGGCAGGCCCCGCAGGGCTGCGCAAGGTCCTGGATTTCTTCAAGGCCTCGGTGATTGCGCATTGCCGGAACGAAGAAACCGTGCTGTTCCAGGCCCCGCGCCTGGGGGGCCAGCACGCGGCTGGCGCTCCGCAATTGGAGAAATTTCGCCGCGAGCATGAGCGCCTGGGCGTGGACCTGGACAGGTTCGAGCGCCAGTTGGTTTCCTACGGCCTCTCGGGCGATCCCAGCGTGCTCTTGACCCTGGGAGACCGCATCATTCGGGAATTGCGGCAACATCTCGACGCGGAAGAACAGTTCTCGACCCAGTGGCTCGGCGCTGGCCACCTGAGCATTGCCGATTGTCGATTGCCGATTGTCGATTGAGGATTGTCGATTACCAGTCTGGCTCCATCGTCAATCTTGTTCAATCGTCAATCGGGGTGGGAGGCTGTCATGGGTGCTTTCCTCATTATCGCGCATGGAATTCCCGAGCGACGGCATCATTCTCACACCTGCGCGGAGCTGAACCTGCACGAGGAGGTGGAAGCGGGCTGCTTCCTGAGCGGGCATCCGCGCATTCTTGAGCCGGTGGGCGCTGCCACGCTCGCCTTCGGCGAGGAGCGGGTTTACCTGTTTGGAGCCGGAGAAGCGCCCCGGGGCTCAGTCAGCTACCAGGCGATCATTTCAGTGTCAGTCGAGACCCACGAGGCGGTCAAGAAGCGCTTCTCCGAGGCGCGCTTGCTGTTCCTGGGACATCACCTGCTGGCGTTCCGCTCCCGCGAGACGGCGGATGGCTCGTACGTAGTCGTGGAGTGGGAGGACGGTGAGGGCGGCGAGCGGCAGCGCCACGACGGGATCTTTTGCTTTCAGGGTTTGGCAGCAGACAGCCGCGCCCGCCACCTGCGGGACGCTACCCTGCACCACGCCGTTTGCTATCGCCGGCTGACGGGCGCCCGACTGCTCGAGCCCTTTGCGTCCCAGCTTCATGCGCTGGAAACTCGCCGCTGCGAGCACTGCGGCAAGACGCTGCGCCCCGCAGCCTCCTCACACGAGAAACTCGCGGCATAACGAAATCGGGCGCCAGGGTTGTCGCAGCATCGGTCTCGCCGCGCTGCTTGTAGGGGCGACCCGGCGGGGCGCTCCTGCGGTCTCACAGAACCTGTCCTTCGCCACGGTGCTTGGGAATTGTTGCGGCGCAGCCCGTCGACTGACGGGTTCTTCAAGTCCGCGGCCTTTCATTCCCCAGGTGAAGAGCTGCGGGCGAGGCCGGCCTTGTCGTAGGCGGTTTCGGCCGAACCTCGCCGCGCTGAGCAAATCAGGCAAGGCCTATCTCCCCACCCTGGTTACGGGAATGCGCTGGATGAGGACGGGCGCTTGGGCCAGCAGGACGCGCTCGCCTTTGGGCGACGGATAGATGAACTCCATGCCAAGTTCCCTCAAAACCAGAACGCGAACCACAGCTTGGCGGTTCACGCGCGCCAGGATCAGCGCGCTCTTCCCGGAACGGTCACTGTCGAAGGACTGGCTCGCGGGCAATGCCATTACGGTCTCCCTCTCGCCGCGGATGGTCACAAGGTCCGTCCGGCGCGCCGAGTTGTGTTCGAGAGTGTAGTTGCCAGCCGGCAAAACCGCCGTTCCCCATTGGACCTCGCAGGGCAGGGTGAATCTGCCGATAAAATCCTGCGCGCTGGCGACGCCGGCAAACATGCAACCGACGGCCAGGGCTATCAACGCGTGACGAATGAGCTTCATGGCTCACCTCCCAGGTGAATTCCGCGCCTCGCCCGGCGGCTCGCGCCACCTGGCTGTTGCGTGGTGACGCCGACTTTGCTCCGCCTGATTCCGCGGTTCAATGCTCTGCGGGTGACCGGGCGGTGAAACGTTTGTCGCCGGATAGCTTGTTGAAAAAGCGGCCGATTGCGCCCCCGTATCGTTCTGTGGCCTTGACCTTCCCTTGACGCTTCCTGAGTGGTAAACTCCGCCCACTGGGAGGTGACCCTGCGGCGATGGACTCCGCCTCTATCCCTCGCCCCATTCGCTTTGGAGTTTTCGAGGTCGATCTTCGCACGGGAGAGCTGCGCAAACAGGGCCTGAAGCTCAAGCTCCAAATCCAGCCTTTCCGCATCCTCGCCATGTTGTTGGAACGGCCGGGCGAACTGGTCACGCGGGAAGAGATCCGCGAAAAACTCTGGCCCGGGGACACATTCATTGACTTCGAGCACAGTGTGAACAGCTCGATCAAGAAGTTGCGCGAGGCGCTGGGCGACGACGCGGAGACGCCGCGCTACATCGAGACGTTGCCACGTCGTGGGTACCGCTTCATCGCGCCGCTCACCACCCCTGAATCCCCTCCTCAGTTGAGGAGGGGACTACGGGGTGGTGCTGCAGCGCCGGTGGAAACTGTGGCGCCGGTGGCCTCACCGGCGACTTCGGCGGCGGGGACGCCGCCGCTACAGCCCGTAGGGGCGGTTCGCGAACCGCCCCTACGAAAGCACTGGCGCCTCGCGGCAACAGGCGGCAGCGCAGCCATCCTCGTCCTGCTAGCCCTTGCTCTCAACGTCGCCGGCCTGCGTGATCGGCTGCTGACATCCGTAGGGGCACGCCATGGCGTGCCCCTACCCAAGATCGAATCCATCGCCGTGCTGCCGCTCGAAAACCTTTCTGGTAACCCCGAGCAGGAATACTTCGCCGACGGCATGACGGATGAGTTGATCGCCACTTTGGCCAAGATTGGGTCGCTGCGGGTGATCTCGCGGACTTCAGCCATGCAATACAAACGGACCAAGAAGCCGCTGCCGCAGATTGGGCGGGAGTTGAACGTGGATGCGGTGGTGGAAGGCACCGTTCTGCGCTCAGGCGAGCGGGTGCGCATCACGGCGCAGTTGGTGCATGCGCCCACGGACCGGCACCTGTGGGCGGAGACTTACGAGAGCGACTTGGGTGACGTCCTGGTCATGCAAAGCGAGGTGGCGCGCGCCATAGCGACTGAGATTCAGATAAAGCTGAGCACGCAGGAGGAAGCCCGGCTCACTGTTGCGCGGCCCGTCAATCCTGAAGCTTACGAGGCCTACCTGAAGGGCAACTACGCCCGGACGAGGGGCTTCGTGGGCGCGGCTAGTGCCATCCAATATTTCCACCGGGCCATTGCGACGGACCCAGGCTACGCGCAGCCCTATGTCGGGCTATGTCTGACGTATGCCAATATGACCGGCGGGCTCGGTTTGCTGCCGCCACGCGAGAGCTTCGCCCAAATGAACCAGGCGGCCCTGAAAGCGCTGGAACTTGATGCCAAGCTTGGCGAAGCCCATACCTGCCTGGCCTGGGGGAACGCCTTTGGCGAGTGGGACTGGGCGGGTGGGGAAC
>Ga0315279_10002411_pt1 | contig 28169 bp, 31 predicted proteins | sample YL17G06_20_MG_FD_203694 | JGI IMG/M metagenome (GOLD analysis project Ga0315279, IMG submission 203694) | Sediment microbial communities from Yellowstone Lake, YNP, Wyoming, USA - YL17G06_20 | ecosystem: Environmental > Aquatic > Freshwater > Lake > Sediment | place: USA: Wyoming | collected... | reverse complement strand
AGAAGGATCACAGAGAGAACTAAAAAACAGAGCAAAGGAATCGGAACCCCTAAGACGCTTACCAGGGTGTACCCGAAAAGAAACGGGAGCGCAGCGACCATGATAAACAAAAACTGCATCACATACACGTGCACGATAAAAACCACCGGTTTTTTCAGTTCATGTCCTCTTACATGTACACCAAACATGATTGGCGTGGTCCGAATTCCGAGTTTCGCGTCAAACTCCACATCCTTTAAATTCGCTAAGACTCCAACGCTGAACATCCATTGGAAAAACCCAACAAACGAAATAATCAACGATAAGGGAGACACGGTATCAGACACAGTCAGTGCACCAAAAACCCCGAAAACAAACACTCCGGCGCCTAACACACATTCCATGCCAGGGATACGTTTACTATATTTATTGTACAACGTCATCAAGAAAAATGACAGTAGAAGAAAGAGGAACGAAGCCCAGGAAAAAACAAACACGACCGCAAACACCACGCAAAGAAGAAAGGAACCAACAAAAACCAAGAATGCGTGATGCTTTGAGATATTACCCGTAGTGAGTGGACGCCCGGCAACATATGTTGACCGCCGATCGACCTCGACATCATAATAATCATTTTGAACAAAAGCGAACACGTGAGTAAACAACCCGATCATGAGCAAAACAGAGAGATGGAACGCACGAAATTCACCATTGCACACTGCACCGAATACGGGTGTGAATCCTAAAAAAAGGATGCCGTATGGCCGAACAAGTGTAACGTACTCTCGAATACTTCCCACAAGCCCCAATCCTCTTGGTTTTTTCCAGCGATGAATCATCGGTTCAGATGATCTTCTCTACCCACTTACCCTGCCCTTCCCAGAGTTTAATCGAATACAACGGCACCTTTCCTTTGAGCTGCTCAGCTATCCAATTGATAATATGCTCAGCGGTCGGGCATTCAAACAGAGCATTCAACTGCTGATGATCCAGTTTCTCGATTACTTCAAGCTCAACAATTTCTTTCATCTTGGCGAAATCAAGGATCATCCCATCTTTTTTAACGCCACCTTCAATCACAATTTCTAGCTTATACGTATGGCCATGAAGTTTCTCACATTTTCCTTTATAATTCGGCAGAAAATGGGCAGCATCAAAATAGAATTCCCGACAGAGCCTCATTCATATCATCCTTTTTTATTTGTAGAGAATAAGCACCAGGGATATAAACGTCATCTATTTGTAAGGTGTTACCATCTCAGCCCATGGTCGGTGCACATATAACTCGTGTATTGTCTTTTTCAGCACAGGATGCACAAAGCCTGGATTGAGATCCATCATCGGCTGAAGAACAAAAAGACGTTCCTGCAGCAAAGGATGAGGGATGACAAGATTCTTTGAATTAACCACGCAATCCCCATAAAACAAGATGTCGATGTCAATAATCCGCGGTCCCTTTTTCACGGTCTTTGTTCGCCCCAACTTTCGTTCAATGGATTTGATGGAAGACAACAGTTTTTTCGCATCAACATCGGTCTCCACCTCGACGACACAATTCAAAAACCAATCCTGCTCAGTATACCCAACCGGTTCTGTGAGGTACAAATGAGATGTTCGTCTCACTTTACAGATGTTAGCGAGGAGAGTGAGTGCTTTTCTGATATGTTCTTCTTTGTCACCTATATTCGATCCAAGACCAAGGAACACCATTGGCATTATGCACCTCGGATCGCATCTGCCACTTGTACAGCCCGCTTACATTCGTTCACATCATGGACGCGCACCATGTTTGCTCCGTTCATAACAGCCACGATGATTGCAGCTAAGGTCCCGTCAAGACGCTCTTTTACCGACAAACCCGTGATCATCCCGATAAAGGATTTCCGTGATGGCCCAACAAGAATCGGACAGCCAAGACTCTTGAATTCTCCAAGGTGTTTCAGTATCTGGAGGTTATGCTCCACTGTTTTTCCAAAACCAATCCCTGGGTCTATGATGATATTTTGGATTCCTGCTTTACGTGCCGTTGCAATTTGTTCTTGAAAGAATGCTGTAATTTCTCCAAGCAAGTCCTGGTAGACAGGGTTCTGCTGCATGGTTTTTGGTGTTCCTCGCATATGCATGAGGACAACAGGGATGTTGTGTTTTACCGCAACCTTTCTCATTTCCGGGTTCGTCAATCCAGTGATATCGTTAATGAGATGTGCACCTGCCTTCAGACACGCGTCTGCAACCAGTGGTTTATAGGTATCGATAGAAATGGGAACGGAAACCTCATCTAGGAGTCGTGTCACTACAGGCAAAATTCTGTCCAGTTCTTCTTTTTCAGATAAAGGTGCTGAACCTGGACGTGAACTTTCTCCACCTACATCAATAACGTCAGCCCCCTCAGAAACCATTTTTTTCCCATGCGCAACCGCCGTGTCAATATCCGCAAATAATCCGCCGTCAGAGAACGAGTCAGGGGTCACATTCAGGATTCCCATAATCAAAGTTTTTTCAAATCTTAAGGTATAATCCTTACAGACAATCGGTGAAAGTTTTAACATCATTCTCCCCAAATGAGGACGACCTATTAAAAACCAATGTTGATCACCGAGGTTCTTTATGATAATGTAATAAAACCATACGATATGAACAACACATGAAATCATATAAACGTTTGAAAGCTTGAACCCTATTGATGATAAGGAGATAGATGAATCATGGAAAAAGGACACATTCTAGAGGATATCCGGAAGAAAGTGCATGCAATAAAGTGTCAGTTATACGAAAAAGAATACTCCTCGATGAAGTTTATTGTGAAAAAGTAATTCGACCGGTTTATCACTATTTTTATAGATGTAACAATTATATAAATGGATAACATCTGTACAACAAAACTTTATAAGGAGCAAAACAACCCTTCATTGCATGATAGTAATCGGGCTATTATCGACAGAAGAAGAGGCACAAGAAATTCAATTCATCGCAAAAATATGCACCGTCGAAAACCGTATCCGTTATATTGTTCATGTCGAAAGGATTAAACAACTCGTCAGTCAACAAAACAGATAGTGTCGCAAATTACAAAAACACCCTTGATGTTTCAAGGATTACATGACCGTCCTTATTATTTCTTCAACCGAGGACCCTGCTAGTACGAATATAAAAAACAGTCTTTTAGAACAAACAACTTGGGAGGAACACGGAACTTTTTACAACACCCCTGTCTTCAGACACGCCTCGATGAACAATCTGGTAATCGTGACTATCCCAGATAAAAAAATACGACATGAAAACATCGACACCGAAGTATTCGAACAACTTCACATCGAACCAAAGATAGCTATCTTTCTTTCAAGACATCACAGTAAAATGGGAGAACCAACCCTCACTGTCCATCCTATCGGTAATTTCGGTGATGCGAAGTTCGGTGGAAAACCAAAAACCTTAATACCAGCAGCACCACGAATGATGACGCATCTTCTTCGCCTCATTAAAAAAAACCTTCAACCAACGGATCTCAAATATCAAGTCTGCTATGAAGTCACCCACCACGGACCGTTCCTAAAGATCCCCACGCTGTTCGTAGAAGTCGGCAGCACAGAGATTCAATGGCAACAAAAAGAACCCGCATCTATTATTGCATTATCGTTGCTTGAACTATTTGCAAAATATCATTATGAAGAAGAGTATCCAAATAACATCCCCGTTCTCCTCGGAATCGGTGGAGGGCACTACGCACCACGATTCACCGAAGTTGCCTTAGCAAAAAACATAGCATTTGGTCACATGATACCAACATACCAGATAGAAGGAGGAAATATAGACGATGAAATCCTTGAAAAGACGATACAGGCAACATCCAATATAAAAGGAATATATCTGCATAAAAAAGAGCTCAAAAAATCACAAGTTACCCAATATAGAACTTGGTTTGAGACTAGAGGAATATCCATTATTTCAAGTAAAGATCTACCAGATTTATGATTTGTTTTTCTTTAAGGGATACTCTGTTTTGAAATCATCAAAAAACACACGTTTAAAATTAATGATTTTTCCGTCTTTCACTTCAATGCCATCTTTTTTTAATCTTCGTATCTTGTCATTAATTCCGAGACCAAATCCGCCCAGACTTCCATCAGATTTGATTATCTTAAAACAAGGCATTGTATCTGCATCTGGATTTTTATTCATATATTTACCAACAGCCCTTGCATATCGTTTATTTCCAAGAGCTTTTGCTACTGCACCATATGTAGAAACACGTCCGGCAGGTATTTGCCTAACAAGATAATAAGTATAATCGAAAAGATTCATATTTGGAAATAAGCTATGGCCTCCAAATAGTTTTCTTTTCAATTCAGGGCAAAGATGAACAAAATAAAATTCTTAGGAACTGCCGGCGCACGTTTCGTTGTAATGAAACAGCTCCGGGCATCCGGTGGAATCTGGCTAACACTTGATGATACAAACGTAATGATTGACCCGGGGCCAGGTTCCCTCGTTCGTTGTATCTCAAGCAAACCAAAGCTTAATCCAATGGATTTGGACGGTATTATTCTGACACATCGACATATTGACCATTCAAACGACATCAACATAATGATAGAAGCCATGACAAATGGGGGATTCAAGAAAAAAGGAGTCGTGTTTGCTCCAAGGGATGCGCTGGAAGGTGACCCGGTCATCCTGAAATACGCTCGGGAGCAAGTCGAACGCATTGAGATTCTCAAAGAAAAAGGAAAGTACGAAGTAGGGAACATCTCTTTTGAAACACCAATCAGATTGAAACACGGGGTTGAAACCTACGGGTTAAATATTAGAGGAAAAACCTGCTCGATTTCTCTGATCACCGATACCGATTATTTTTCTGGTCTTGCAGCATATTTTACCGGAGATATCCTTATTGTCAATGTCGTGATGTTGGAGGATAAAAGCACGATTGAACACCTCTGTTTACAAGAAGCAGAACAGATCATCGAGACACACAAACCACGACTCGCTATTCTGACACATTTCGGCATGGGCATGGTGAAAGCAAAACCATGGGAAATAGCAGAACAACTCACAAAGAAACTTGGCGTTCAAGTGATAGCAGCCCGGGATGGCATGGAAGTCGATCTTGATCAACATAAAAAATAGCTTTTAATGCGATACGGTGATATCAAACAAGGTGAATACCGCGCGATCTCTTCTTCCAAAATACTGGAACATTCTCGAAGAAAATGGGACTGCACAGTATCTTAATTGTAAACATGTTCCAGTTTTTTTTGACTTGTCCGAATCAACTGACGAACTATGGAGCATCCATGATGATGCACTTCAGTTGATGAAGGTGCAGGACACGACACCGACACGGTCACTTCTAGATCTGAAAATCGAACTCGCAGACCGTCTCTTTCAAGCGTGTTGTCTCTGTGAACACAAATGCAGGGTAAATCGGAAAAAAATCGCTGGGAAATGCGGCGTCCAAGAATCGCGTATAGCCTCTGAATTTCTTCATTTTGGAGAAGAACCTATGCTTGTTCCTTCATACACCATCTTTTTCTCAGGATGTACCTTTCATTGTGTGTTTTGTCAGAACTGGGACATCAGCCAGAATTCTTGCGGGGTGGTCATAGAGCCAGAAGCGCTTGTCACAGCCATTGAACAACGGAAAAAACAGGGCGCGCGAAACGTGAATTGGGTCGGTGGGGACCCAACATCAAATCTCCTGTATATTCTTAATGTTTTGAAGAAATTAGACAGCAACATTCCTCAAGTGTGGAATTCAAACATGTACTGTTCAGAAGAAACCATGAAACTGTTGCACGGGGTGATGGATATCTATCTGACTGATTTTAAATACGGGAATGATTTGTGCGCAAAACGCCTCTCCAAGGTCGATGGATATACAGCTGTTGTGAAACGAAATCATATGCTTGCGTATCAGCAAGGTGAAGTAATCGTAAGACATCTGGTTTTGCCGAACCATGGAACGTGTTGTTCCCGGCCGATTCTTGAGTGGGTCCAGAAAAACACCCTAGAGGTTGCCGTCAATGTCATGGGGCAGTACCGACCTGAATATCATGCTGACGTATATGAGGAGATCGCCTATCCGGTTCTTAGAGAAGAATATCTTCAGGTAAAAGAGTACGCTGAGACATTGGGTCTGTTTCTTATTTAGAAGTATACGGTTATCGTTTATACGCGATACCATTCATAATGAAAATAGGATTGATGATGATCAGGGAATAGTGTGACGCTGACTATTAGAGGACCTCATCGCCTATGATTCCAATCCTTTGTTGAAAAAAATTCTTTTTCAAATTTAACTGCGAGTATTTTTTCTTCTTTCGTTAGTGTTCCTTCAATCAATTCGACATGAAATTCTTCCTCAAAGCCTATCTTCATTGCCTCAGCGACTTCCTTAAAACTTACCTCGTTTCCTAAAAGGTGCTTTATCGACGTAACTCTCTGTTTTACATCTGCTATTAGTTTGTCCTTTATCTTTTCATTTGGTACTTTTAGTAAAGAAAACATTTTATCAACATCGACATCCATGAGAACTGTGCCATGCTGCAAAACTGTTTCTAACTTTCTTGTCTGGGCATTTCCTGAAATCTTCCGTCCGCCAGTAACGATATCATTGATTGGAACATATTCACTCTCAATTCCTAAATGTTGCAATCCTTTCATAACCGCCCCACATATTCTTCCGTAGCTTTTCATGATGTTTTTTGGAATTTCTGGATGAGATTCTGGGATCACGATACTGTACGTTAACTCTTTCTCATGAAAAACAGCGCCTCCACCAGTGATTCTCCGCACATAATTAACGCCAAGTTTTTTGCATGTGTCTACATCGATCTCGTCAGTTAAACTTTGAAAATAACCAATTGAGATGGCAGGAGGCACCCAGCCATAAAACCGTACCGTAGGAGGAACTATACCTTCACTATTTGCTACGAGTAAAGCTCTGTCTACCGCCATATTTGCATATGCTGTATTAAAACCTGTTTGTAGCAGTCTCCATTGTTCTTTCATGGTTTACACATCAGGATTCCTTGCGTCAAGCCTTCAGCATCAACGCCAATAAATTGAATATTATATTCACTAATGATTGTACGTATCTTCTCCAGTAACTGCTCTCGTTCCATCAACACGTTTCTTAGTTTCGTTTCCATCAGTTCAATTGCCTCTTCAGGATAGGCAAAAAAATCCCCAGTGATTCGAATGTCCCTGATAATATTATTTTTTTCATCGTACTCGACTGAGATTTTCAGCAGCTTTCCCTGTGGCACTTTATAGATAGATTGAGATCGCATAATCCGCACGCGTATTCAATTGTCTTCTTATAAAGTTCCTCTTCCAAAAACATCTACTACAAGGCGTTCTGTGCATGGTACGAGCTTCGAACCAGCGGTCCTGATTCAACATGCGTGAAACCTAACTGAAGAGCAGTGTTTTTCAACTCTACAAACTCCTCCGGCGTATAATATTTTTTCACCTGCGCATGATTCTTTGTCGGTTGTAAATACTGTCCCATCGTTAAGAAATCAACATCGGCAGCTCTCAAATCACGCATCGTTTGGAGGATCTGCTCGTTTGTTTCTCCTAGACCCACCATGAAACCAGACTTCGTGGGAATTCTTCCATCCATTTTTTTTATTGTTTTCAACACCCCTAGACTTCTCCGGTAATCCCCCTGGGGTCGAATGAATGGAAATAACTCTTCAACCACCTCGATATTATGATTAATCACATCGGGAGCTGCATCAACCACTTTCTGAACTGCTGTCGCATCTCCTCTGAAATCTGGGATTAACACCTCGATTTTACACGCATCATTCAAACGTCTGATCTCTCGTACCGTTTTATAAAAAATACTTGCCCCGCCATCCTTGAGATCATCTCGTGTCACCGACGTTACAACCACGTACTTCAACCCTAGGGTTTTTACGCTTTCTGCAATATCTCGTGGCTCATTGTCGTTTAAGGAACTCGGCGTCCCATGCGTCACATTACAGTATCGGCAGTCTCGGGTACAGACGTTCCCTAAAATTAAAAAAACAGCGGTGCCACCTCCAAAACATTCAGCGATATTAGGGCATCTGGCTTCTTCGCAAATCGTATGTAACTTCGCAGATCTCAGGAGAGTTTTTACTTTGGAAAAATTTTCTCCTCCACCGATTCGTACTTTCAGCCAATCCGGATGCCGTCTCATTATCTCTAAAGAAAAAACAATGGTGTTTATAATTCTGTTGTCTCTCCTTTTAAGGTCATCAAGACAGTTTTATACGCCCATGGTGACCCGTAACAAATCCCGCAATCCTGGTGAGACGCCAAGGATGAAGATGCCGATTTTGAGGAGATTAACTAACCGCGAATACTTCCCCAGTTCTTTTTTATAGACGACATCAAAAACATAAATCACTATAATAATCAGGAGGAATTTGACAATGGGAAATAACGGTGGCCACAGCTCCATGAGACCGTTTGATGCTGGGTGTTTCTCAACATATGACGGCAACCCCATATGCAAGGGATCATAGATACTCACGTAGCTTGTTATCCCATCAATCAGATGTCCTGCAAGCATCGAGAGATTCAACGGATTCTTGTATACCATGATGGTGTCATGTTTTCGATAGACCCACGCAATCAGGTACACGAGAAGTACGATGAGGACGACAAGACCGAGAACAAGCAAAAACACATTACCATATGTACCAAAAGAACCACTCCATTGGTCCCCCATAATCCATCGTCCAATAAGGAAAAAACACGGGAGTACCACAAGTAACCCCCCTGAGAAAATGACGGTATTAACCGTCATCATCTGGTTTTTTATCATACGATACAGAAGAGGGAGAAATGCGAGAATGGAAAGAACGTAAAAGAAACCAGGTTCAATAAGAGAGGCACCATAGCGGATTCCAAGAGCCCAAATAATTGTATAGAAACTATCAATAAGAACAAACACAGAAAGAAGTATGAACAGTGTTTTCCTTGTATTAAATGCTCTTTTTTGGAGATAATATCCTAGAACGAGAAAGATCAGCACATACATCGTTGTCTGAAAGTATATCAGTGGTGAGATGAACCAGTACACTGCAGGCTCAGAAAAATAATTGGTGTCTTCCAAAACGCGAGTCACCGGACCAAACAGGATATATGGAAACAAGGCAAGGCAGAAATACCAATCAATCTTGATTTCAAGTTTCTTTAAAAATTTGTACAGTCCATAGAGGGCGCAGACAAGGATAATTCCGTAGGTAATCTCCGAAAGAATCGTATAGCCTTCGAGTGCGGTGACACCGTTGTAGGAAACTGAATGCCCCGATGCATCAGCAACCACTGGCCCCCAGTAATATTTCCAGATCCACTGGTCATAGACTAGGGTTGGTGCAAGGAGATACCCAATCATAATCACAGTAATGATTCCAAGAAAAATACCAAGGAATAGGGTCATTTTTTGCTGTACTGTAATGGTTCGAAGGTTCATTATTTCAAGGCTAAGAAAAAGACCATATATTAATTTACCCTCCACTCAAGGATGTATAACAATTATTATAAAGGCAAAATATTATGTATTATGTAGGGGAAATACTATGAAGAAAACAATTACGATTCTCTGTGTAGTTATATTACTCCTCCCAATTACTTCTATAATTACCGTAAAAATTGGTACTGCTGAAAAAATGCTCGCATTACCGCCTGCATTCAGTTGGCAGGATATCAATGGAACCGATTATACTACTCCTATTAAAGATCAGTCACCAGCACCTACCTGTGAGGCGTTTGCTATCTGTGCTGCACTGGAAACAAAAATGCAATACCAACTCAAGGAACTCTACAACCCTGATCTTTCAGAAAATCACTTGTATTTCTATGCAGGAGGAAGCATTGAAGAAGGATATGTCAGTATAGTCGATGCGGCGCACTATCTCATGGAGTATGGCGTCCCTGATGAAGGCTGCTTTCCAGATCCCCATCGAGCATTTGATTATCCCTTTGAAAGTCTCCCTGGGTGGGAGAATAGAACCGTGAAAATTACCGAGTGGGGATGGGTCGACCACAATATCAGTTCCATGAAACAAGCGTTAATCGACCATGGGCCGCTCATTATCTGCATCCATTTTTGGAAAGATTTCCTTTTCTACTTTGGAGGGGTGTACAAACACCATGTGGGAAGTCATGCGGGAGGTCATGTCGTCACCATTGTAGGTTATGATGATAGCAAGAACTGTTGGATTGTAAAAAACAGCTGGGGGACAAAATGGGGAGAGGACGGTTGGTTCCGGATGTCCTATGATGCGGATATGATCGCGGAATGGTATGGGAACGGTACTGGTGTCATGTACCTCGAGGGGGTCTACGGTAACCTCAAACCAGATGTCCCCAAAGTGCATATCCAAACACCACTCTATTACCACACCTATCTCTTTGGCAGAGGAATCCCAACACTTTTTAAAAAATTTCTAATACAGAAAGCGGCTGCACGGATTCTTGGACCACTCTCTGTACAAGTCACCGTTGAAAATGCCAATTCCGTTGAATTTTTCCTTGATGATGTCTCGCAATCCGTTGACACGGAAGCACCATTCAGCTGGCAACTCCAAACGACCCGGGGACTCCACACACTAAAAGTCAAAGCAACAAACGACCACAACAACTCATCAATAGATGTCTTAGATATCTATGTTATCACCTAAAAATCCTTTTTACAGAGGAAATTTTATTTATTTAGCTTAAAGGGATAAACAAATATCAAATATAATGTTTTTATTAGATAAAAATACATCGAAGGGGTTGCAGGTAGAGGCGCCTTTATAAAGGAAAGCATAAGCCTACTGTTCGACAAAAGAATAATATAATAAACCTGCAGTTTACTCCCCTGAATCCACTATGGAACGATTTACTAAATTCAAAACCATGATTTTCCCCAGGGAAGTCATCGTTGGTCATAACACAACAGATCAGATCAAGGGAATCTGCAATCACCTCGCACCAAGTACTAACGTGCTACTTGTCTGCGATAAGAATACCAAAAAAATATCTGGTGACCGGATTGAAAAGATCCTTTCTGGTGCTGGGTACGAGGTCAACATGGTTGTCCTCTCTTTACCCTTAATCAAACGAGATGTTCTCCCCGCATGGCCCACGATCCGAGAGGTCAACACCGTTATTAAAGAAGCCAAGAAGACCAGCTCAGATTTCTTACTTGGCGTCGGCGGCGGCTCCGTCATCGATGTCACGAAATGTGCAACCTATGAGCTTTCTATGAATTTTGTAAGCGTTCCGACATCAGCCTCCCATGATGGGATGGCGTCACCACGTGCCTCATTGAAAGATAAAAAAGGCTCCATCTCAAAATCAGCGGTATCCCCCATAGCAGTCCTTGCCGACACCGCGGTCATTATGAAAGCCCCTTATCGCATGCTTGCCTCAGGGTGCGCTGATGTGATATCAAACCTTACCGCAGTCAAAGATTGGGAGCTTGCCCATCGATTAAAAGACGAAGAATTCAGTACCTTTGCTGCATCACTTTCAACAACATCATCTCAACTGTTACTTGACAAAGCAGAGGATATCCGCACAGGACTCGAAGAAGCGGTCTGGCAAGCTATAAAATGCATGGTTGTCTCAGGGGTAGCCATGAGCGTTGCTGGGAACACTCGCCCCGCGTCCGGTGCTGAACATATGTTTTCGCATATGCTTGATTCCACCGCACCAGGAAAAGCGTTACACGGAGAACAGTGCGGAGTAGGTTCTATCATGATGATGTACCTGCATGGAGGTGACTGGCAACTAATCCGTGATGCATTAAAAATGATTGGTGCCCCGACCACCGCGAAAGAATTGAACATCCCTAAGAAAAAAATTATCCAGGCGCTCATGGGCGCGCAGAAGATACGCCCTGATCGATATACGATCCTTGGTGAACTAGGATTAACCGAGGATGCCGCAAAGAAACTAGCGAAGATAACTGGAGTGATATAATGGTTCTTGTTACACTTGTTGGCGAACAACTCGCCGTCGAAGGCGAAGAATTCACCTACCTTGGTTCCAACAGTGAATGCAGAAACTGTCAACTGAAAACAGTGTGTTTTAACCTGAAACCAGGGCGGAAATACCGCATCACAAAACTACGAGATAAACACCATGAGTGCGGCATCCATGAAGGAAAAGTTGTCGTAGTCGAAGTCGAAGAACTCCCCTTAACTGTTGCTATCACCAAAGAACTTACAGAGGGATCAACGACAACGGTAGAAAAAAAAGAATGCAAGAACATCGGGTGCGACTCTTTTGAAATCTGTACCAGCACAGCACTTCAAAATGGAAAAATCTACACCGTTAATAAAGTGCATGGAAAAATGGAATGCCCAAAACACCATGTATTATATAAAGTGGACGTCACTGATTAATAACTGTTAAATGATGACCACCTTGTAAAACCGTTTATTTTTTTCAGTACATATCCTACATACCCTACTTTTAGTAAAAAAAAAGGAAAAATTGAGACGGTTTAGATCTTTGCTTCGTTTTTTAAAAGTTTTACCTTATCGAGTTTCTCCCAGGTGAAATCAGGGTCTTCCCGTCCGAAGTGACCGTATGCAGCGGTTTTCTTAAAGATTGGTCGGCGCAGGTCAAGCTGCTCGATAATATCAGCGGGTTTAATCGGGAAAAATTCTCGGATGAGTGATTCGATATTATCAAGGGAAATCTTATTTGTTCCAAAACAATCGATGTTAATGGAAACCGGTTCTGCAACTCCGATCGCATAGGCAAACTGGATTTCACATTTCTCTGCGATACCTGAGGCGACAATGTTTTTTGCGATATACCGTGTCGCATAGGCAGCACTACGATCGACTTTAGTCGGGTCTTTACCGGAAAATGCGCCGCCCCCATGTCTGCCAATGCCACCGTACGTATCTACAATAATCTTTCTTCCGGTCAATCCAGCATCCGCGTACGGACCACCACGGATAAATGCACCTGTTGGATTTACATGATAAACGGTATCTTTATCTATCCATTCTTTACAGACGGGTTTGATCACCGTTTCGATCACATCTTTTCGTATCCTCTCATGGGAGACACCACCATCGTGCTGTGTCGACACAACAATCGTATGGGCTCGCAGGGGTTTACCTTTTTCATCGTATTCAATCGAGACCTGCGATTTACCATCCGGTCGCAGGTACGAAATTCGGTTGCTTTTTCTGATCTCGGATAATCGTTTGGTTAGTTTGTGCGCCAGAAGAATCGGCAGTGGCATAAATTCCTTGGTTTCGTTGCAGGCGTACCCGTACATCATCCCTTGGTCACCTGCGCCTTGCTCTTTATGCAAGCCTTTTCCTGCAGTAACGCCTTGGGAGATATCGGGGCTCTGTTCCGTAATCTGGACCCAAACCGAGCAGGTTTCCCATTCAATGCCGTATTCTGATTTGGTGTACCCGATTCCTTTGATGGTATCGCGGACCACATGCGGGATGTCAATGTAGGCATCTGTGGTCATTTCACCAAAAATCATGACGCCTCCGTTCTTGGTCGCGGTCTCAACAGCAACCCGGGAGTTTTTATCCTGTCGGAGTGCTTCATCAAGCACCGCGTCGGATATCAGGTCACACATTTTATCAGGATGTCCTTCGGTAACAGATTCTGAGCTTATGATACTTTTTCGTTTTGCCATACTCTCACCCCATTAAAGAAACTATAATATAAGGAAATCCACAACTCGAAGTAACTTATTAAGTTTATCAAAAAACAAATTTATTGGGAAAAAAAATAAAAAAAGATGGTGTTTACCCTATTTTCCGGGTTGTCACCCACATCTCGTCATCGATGGTGCCGTAGATATCATCATCAGAGATATTCTTTGGCTGTTTCTTATCGACAATGAGCGCGCTGCGCTCCGACCCAATCTCTTTGGAGTATCGGGAAATCGTGTCTTTTTTCAGACGCCAGTAATGGGTACGCCATTCCCGACCGTCGTACAACGTGGTTTCTTCCCGTTCGGTCGTCAGCATGCCTTCCTCTTCAAGGATGTAGAACAGCTGTCGATCCTCTGGATCAAGCACGTTGTCGATGACGCGGTCGTCAAATCCAAAAATATCCATGACGAACCCTGCATCACGCCGTGCTTCCTCGATGTCGATACCGACACGGTGTGCAATGGCTTTTGATAGGTCATCTAATGTTACAATCGTCATAAAAATTCTCTCCTTTCCGTTTTCATACCCTTTTATGATCGCTTCCTGTCATTGGTTTTCTAAATTTTTTTGCACTATATCTGTACGGACATCATATATATAGTTTTCTCTAAATGGCCGGTTTTTTATTGTTTTTCAGGTCAAAAATATAAAAAAAGAAAAGCGTTTAAGCTAAAATAGAGGGTGCATGATACTGTTGGTGGTGTGTGAATGGAGTCTTCCCTTCAGAAACGATTACTACAGACACTACAAGGTCTTGAGAGAACTGAACTTCCGACGTTCCATGTGGTGATGCTTCCTGATTTCTTTGTGGATCATTTCGTATCCTTAGATACGGTAGAAAAGACGTGTAATGCGGTAAAAACTGTTGCAGCACAAGGAGGCGGAAACCTCCCGGGGATTGCCCAGCGGATTACTCAGGGGGGAAACGCTGCGAATACCGCTCTCGCACTCGCACGACTTGGTATCAGCGCTCATTTGATCTGTCGCACCGATCCATTAGGTATGCATCTTTTACAGTATTTTTTAGGAAACAGCGGTGTGGACCTTTCTGGTGTGAAAACCGATGGGAACCTTGCGATCACTACCGCACTTGAGTTTCAGGAACACCATGCAAACATTATGATCGGGGATCCTGGGTCGGTTGCTACCTTCACCTTTGAGCTGCTGAATGATCATGATCGCGAGTTGATTACATCCGCGGATCTTGTCGGGGTTACAAACTGGAATCTCAATCGCTCAGGCACCGATCTTGCTTGCAAGGTCTTTGAGATTGCAAAGAAACATGGGGTAAGAACTTTCTTTGACTCTGGTGATCCCTCCCCTCGATTACATGATATCCCTGAGCTGATAAATAAGGTGTTGACGAATCCTCAGCTAGATATCTTTGGACTCAATGAAAATGAACTACGATACTACAGTAACAGTTCCAATAAAACACAAGAGGAAATGATTACTGCTGCGTTATTATTGAAAAAGAAGATACCAGCACGTATTGATTTACATACATCTCTGTTTTCGGGTTCGATCCGTAACACCTTTATTGTTGTACCTACCATGTCTCTCTCAACAGTGTACCGATCCACTGGCGCAGGTGATGCTTGGAACGCGGCAAACGTATTTGCAGATCTCCTTGGGTTTGCAGACGACGAACGATTGTTGTTCGCAAACATGTTCGCTGGACACTATATTTCTTCAACCGACGTGGTTCATTCAACGATTGACATGCTTATTAATTCTATTAAAAGGACCTTATAAATTAACATGTTATTTTGATACACTCTCCAAGGAAAAGAGGAATTTATCGGAAGGTATTTATAGAATATATATTAATTCTATAAAAAAATTTATATACTATCTCTCCTTATCATCTCCAAGAATGGGGGAGGCAAATTTTTTTTTTAATCTCTCCTCACCACCTTCAAACTTCCCCATTCTCTCCTTATTCTCTAAGAAAACAAGATTCTCTCTGCTTTTTTGGCGACAATCTTTCGATATTTTTCATCGGTGATAAGCATGATTACCCAATCAGGAGCGATACGCGAACGAATCGCTTTGGCGACAGGGGTAAAATCATCCAAAGTCTTTATCTCATTTCTATCCATAACCTGGATATCGGTTTTGTTAATTCGTGGCTCAGCCCGTAATAACTCGGGACGCGGGACATCGATGATGATATGACCTTTGGGGATACAAAAGGTGTCTTCCAACTCGCGTTCTTTCTCCCGCCGGGTCGACACATCCTCAAGCCGTTTCACAGCCTTGATTCCTTGTTTATCTAAATCCTGCAGTGAGACTGCGTATGCCTGTTTGAAGAGATCACGATATTTCAGGCGCGTGATAATCTCCTGTTGAAACCGACCCATGGTCTTAAGTGAGGTCATGACCTCAGCATCAGTCATCCGGAAAAACTCAAACGGCTCCGCATCAGGTATTTCCTCCAGCGCCTTTGACAACATCAGTTCTGGGATACGCACGGTCTTATGAAAATACACGGATGAATACATTAATGCACGCGCCATGAGTATGTTTTCTACGACGTTGACGCCTTTGCGCATCATCGTCAAATTCCCTTTATGAATCATGATCGTCTGCAAGAGTCGCTGAAGGTCAATCATCCCGTACGCAACACCCGTGTAGTACGCATCACGCATGAGGTAGTCTAACTGATCAACATCGATCGTGCTATTCAAGAGTTGACTGAGGTATGATCTTTTTGATAGTTTCCCTCGGATGATATTCACAATGTCTTTTTCATTTACCTGGTGCTTATCAAGGATTTCATGTACTTTAGGTGCGGAAATAAACTGTTGTTCTTTTACATCTAGAATATCATAGTTCCCAAGAATCAGTTTCTCCGTGAGATCGACATGATTAACGCCAAATCTCTCCAAAAGAATCGATTCTAACGTATGTGAGAATGGACCATGACCAATATCATGTAACTGAGCAGCACAGGTGATCAATTTCTTTTCCTTGTCGTTCAGAACAAGGATATCTGCGATCTGAGATGCGATCATGGAGCTACCAAGGGAATGCTCAAATCGGGTGTGATGCGCTCCAGGGAAGACCAGGTGGGCGAATCCGAGTTGTTTAATGTTATGCAGACGTTGTACCTCGGGAGTCTTGAGTAAATCAACCAGTATTCCGGTGATTTTAATATCACCATGAATCGGATCTCTGACAATTTTATGATTTTCAATCATATGTTTTCTAGGGCAGAATAAAGAAAAGAGTTGAAATAGTTTTGTCACTCACAATTCACTTGCAGAGCAAACTATAAAACAAACTCAGTCATGTAACATTTCAACAATAATGGGAGAATGTACAATCGTTAGTGAGGTGTCCGTATTACGAAACCCATCTTGTTCTCCTTAGAACATTGCGTCAAATGCCAAGAAACAAAAGAGTTACTGGCCGGGAGAAATGAGATCGACATCGTTACCTTCCCACATGACCTGAACCAGTGGCGTGACGAGGATTTTTACCTGGCAAAATCCCATGACGTGTTTGAGGATCTTCAGAAAACCGCACCTATCCTCTGGCTTGACGGAGAAAAAAAAGTAGGATACCTCAGAATCAGAAAGTGGCTCCAGGATACATTTAAATAAGGTTTTTTCTGTCTTTTTTTTAGTCCAAATATTAATTAGGGGGATATCGCTATTCGAGGATAAATGGATGATCTTGAGGTAATAAAAAAGAGGAAACTTGAGCAGCTAAAGAAACAATATATGAATGGAGGAAAAACCATGGAAAAAAAATGGCCAGATACGCCAATTCACCTTCTTGATTTCGATATAGATGAGACGATGAAGAAATATCCGACGATCGTGATTGATTGCTGGGCACCCTGGTGCGGCCCCTGCCGAATGATCGGACCGGCCATCGAGGAACTTGCAAAAGAAATGAAAGGGAAAATCGTGTTTGGGAAGTTGAATGTCGATGAAAACCCGCAGACTTCGATGAAGTATAAAATCATGAGTATTCCGACGTTGCTGGTGTTTAAAAACGGGACTTTAGTTGATCGGTTCGTTGGTGCAATGCCAAAAGACATGCTCATACAGAAATTGAAACCGTACCAATAAATACTTGTTTGGTGATGATGATTTCAGGAATAAAAAAGCCGCCTGTTCTTTTCCTTGTTTTTCTATTTGTTTTTCTCACAGTTTTCGCTGGCTGTACAGAAAAAAAAAGTAATACTGGTGAGGATTTTTCGTTTACCACTCTAGAGGGTGAGACGAAACATTTAAGTGATTTTTACGGAAAGGTTATTGTGCTTGATTGTATGGCGGTGAACTGTCAACCATGTATGTTTCAGATGTTTGAGTTGAAAAAGATATCAGAAAATTATTCAAAAAATGATGTCACTATCCTTTCGATAGATGTTTGGGTATCGAGTGGAGAAACCGCATCCCTGCTTCAAGACACTATCGATGCCTTCAAAAACCAGGTTAACATGACGTTAGACTGGACATTTGGTTTGGATGATTTGCAAGGAACCATTCAAAACACCTACGCTACAGCGGGAGTACCTACTCTCTACATCTTTGATAAAAAAGGAAATATTTATTACTCCCACGTTGGTTATGAAGACTATTTAATCCTTGCGTCAAAGCTTGATCAAGTGCTAAGTAAAGTATAAAAAGGATATTAGAGAGATATGATTACTATGAAGAACGAACGGATGTTTCTACTCATTGTAATAGTAACTGGTATTATTAGCGCAACCTTTGGGTCAGCATTGGCAGCGGAACCCATATTGGGAGAAGTAACCTTGAACCCCGAACACCCGAAAAAACTCTCAAAAATCACGTTTAACGTAAATGTGATTGGGGATGATATCAAAACCGTCAAAATCATTGTATTGGAATGTAACGCAACGGCTGGCATTTGTGAGAATAACAGAGACAATGAAACGATGACCCATATAGAAGGATCTCTTTATAGAGCGAATATTACTCTTGACTATACTCCAGCGTCATATATTACCTACTGGGTGTATGTTGAAAGCGGCACAGGAACAACAATCACCCTTCCAGATACTCACGGTGTGAAATTGAATCTATCAGTCGACTCAAACAATGGAAATAATTCAACCAATGGGAATAACGATAATGGTGGAAATAATATACCAGGGTTTGAAGTTGTTTTATTAATCGCAGCTGTGAGTGGTGCTATGATTTTGTTAGGACGAAAGAGATTCCGATGAAGTTTCAGCTGAAACGTTTATACTTTCAAATTATTCTTTTTTTTACCGCAAATCTGGGAGCTGTTGGTCTAAAAACCGGATTCTGTTACCCGTTTTTCTATTGTCAAGCCTGTCCTGCTGCCACCTCTGCGTGTCCGTTACGAGCATTGGAGGTTAGTGTCTACAAACAGAGTTTCGAATGGAGATTTTTTGTTTATCCTCTCCTCATCATCGGATTTGTTGGGATTACGACAGGGCGGGCAATCTGCGGCTGGGCATGCCCTATTGGATTATTACAACGAGGAACAGGTCGTGTTGCAAGAAAAGTAAAAAAACATCCCATTGCACAGAAACTTGGGAAATATCGTGCAGAGAAATATCTTCGGTACACAAAGTACATGATGCTGATAGTGTTCGTCTTCCTCACCTCACTTCTTATTGGGTTTATCTTCACAGATATCTGTCCAGTCGGGATGCTGGTAGGAACATTCCCGATATTACTCCTGAATCCAGGGAAGTTTGTGCCAAATTATTTCTTCCCGGTCGCACTGGTCATTTTCATTCTTTTTATCGTCCTTATCTTCATTATTGAACGCGGATGGTGCCGATATTTCTGTCCGGTTGGTGCACTCCTTGGTCCTTTTAATAAAGTAAGCATGCTCCATATTCAGGTCAATACCAAAGAGTGTACTCATTGTAACGTATGTTCAAACATCTGTCCTATGGGGATTGATGTCCCGAACATGCATCGAGACCCTGAATGCATCCTATGCGGAAAATGTGTCACGGAATGCCCAAAAAAACATATAACTTTTGAGAGGACATAACATGAAGAAGAGTTTTGCTCTTCAAATCGCTGCATTACTGATTGTCTCTGGTTTATTCGTTGGTATGCTTTTTGCTACGAACGTCTACGAAGATACGCAGGCACGTATTGTAGAGGTCCTCTGTTTGAGCTGTATCAAACTTGAACCAAAAACCATCCAAGAGTTTACTTTTAAGACTGTGGATAATGCCCCGCATCCCTATTTCGTGACAGAGAATTTAACCAAAGGCCTTGTTTTTTTAGATTACAGTGAAGACGTCTGTGCTGGTTGTGAGATCATGTTTCCAATTATAAAACAACTTTTCAATATCGAATTTGGAAAACAAGATATGTTTTCAGAAACAGTGACATTTGACCATGCGAATATTACGTTTATTTACGTGAATCTCGACCATACCATCGATGCATTAGAGAATTCATTCCCTCTGTACGACAAAGATGATATTGGAGGATTACCGATGTTTACCATCATAACACTGGGGTATGATCATGGGACAGTTAGACCGTATTATACAACGCTCTACGGAACATTGAATGTTCCGACAGATGCAGAAAGAACTTCCCTTCTCCGAGAAATATTAACAGAAAGTATTGAGATGTACCAGCAAAATAAAGCAGGGTATCATCCACTCTAAACAAAAAAATGAAAAAGAACGAAGGAAAAAATTATTTCCTTAGATCTCACCGGTTAATATTTTCTGTCTGAGAATTTCGAATTGTGACCGTGTTAACGTACACACGTTCTTTTTTTCTCCAATGATCACCTTATCACTCTGGATATCCACGACTGGACATTTCGGAGGGATACAAACGTCTCCAACGCATAGTGTTATTTTCATATTATACCTCCAAGTTTACAATTGTTAACTATTTATCAGCTTCTATTTTATATATCTTTTGGTCAATATTTTAGGCATACCCAATAATGTTCAGTTTAGTTTTATCAACTTTTGAGATAATTCGAGGTTTTAGTCTGTCAATTTTATCGACTTCTTTTATTTGTATTTCAACTTCAGCACCAAGTTTTTCTTTAAAATTTCTTATTAAAAAAGAAAATAATTCTTCAACAGAAGGACCGACATTTCTGAGCTTTTCATCAATTACAACCTTAATTTCTATTTTTGTTAAACTGTGTTGGATGACTCTCAAATCTGTTAACTTATTTGTTTTCAACTCATACAAGATTCTACTAAAAATCTCCCCAAAAGAAGAAGGCAATAATATTTTACCATCTAGTGAATAGAGAGCTATATCCTCCCGACCATAAATTTTATCAATTAAAATACCTGATAAACCGCAATTACATTTTTCATAAAGTGGTGCAACAATATCATTCATTGCGTTATACCTGATAATGGGGGTACCATTACCAAACAGTTTTGTTAAAACCACCTTACCTGCTTCCCGTGATTCAACAGATTCTCCATCTTTTAAAAATTCAAGATATACATAATCAGACATTATATGATATTTTCCATATCTGCACTGAAATGCAATTGGACCGGATTCCGTTGAGCCATATGATTCAAAAACTTTAGCATTGAACGTTCGTTCAATCAATTCCTTAAGAGACTTACTAAGTGAACTACCTGTCGAGGCAATGATTCTTGGAGAAACATCTTGACCAAATCCCTTTTCTTTAAGAAGGGCTAAATGCCCAAGCATGCCAGTGTAACCACCTAAAAAATCAGGTTTGAATTTATCGATTTCTTCCATTACTTTTTCAGGAGGATCGTTCGTGTTTAGCCACTGGATATTTTTCAAAAACAGGTTCTTACCAAATTGAGATTGTATCCCTTTAAAAATATATCCTGTTTCAGCAGTATGAGGGGCAAAATCACCAATAATCGTGAGTTTATCTTTCCTCCAATTAATGTCATGTTCTCTTAAAAATCTGATATATCCAAAAAGACCATTAACAATCTCTACCATATCGACATAAATGGAAAGTGATTTTCCAGTGGTTCCGGATGTAGTTACTTCGATTAATTTACTTTTTTTTATTTTTGATGAGACTAGTCCGTCGGGATAGTAATTTTTAAAATCATATTTAGAGACTGTGGGAAGCTTTTTAATATCTTCAATACTCTTGATATCATCTGGATGAATCCCTGCTTTTTTATATGTATGATGATAAAGAGGGACAGTGTAAGCAAATTGTACCATCTTTTTAAAATTTTTATTTTGATATTTACTTAATTCTTCATCGTTAAATCGCCTTTGTCTATCGATGTTAAATAAATAATTTTTCAGAACCTTTGATATGAAAATTGGATTATAGAATGAATTCATATTTCCTCAATTTTTATAGACAATTATGATTACTTATATATACGTTCCTTATGTTTCAAGAGAATGATGAAAATATTGGTGATAGAAAATTTTTGGCTTGGTGGTAAAAAACTAAGGTTTTATGAAAAACTGCTATTAAATACGTTTTCAATCCTTCCTTCATTATATGCGCGTCAGTTAGCTGCTATCACACCAAAAAGCCATTCTGTAAAAATCATAAATGAAAGATCTTCCAGTATCAATTTTAATGAAGGTTACGATATTGTTCTAATAAATTTTAATTTTTCAAGTGTTACTCGAGCCTTTGATATTGCTGATACTTATAAACAGAAAAATATTCCCGTTGTACTAAGCGGTTGGTATCCCTCTATTTTTCCTAACGATGCTAAAAATCATTCAGATAGTGTGTTAATAGGAAAAAATGAAACCTGCTGGCTTGATCTTCTTGAAGATTTTGAAAATGATAAACTCAAACCATTTTATGGACCAAAAAAATTCGATAAAACGATTAAGATTCCACCAACAATGGTCAAGATACCTGGTTTTATGATGACAGGTGCTATTGAAGCAACAAGAGGATGCCCATATTTGTGTGAATTCTGTCCTGAGGCAAATATTCCAGGTTGTTCACAATATTTTACCCGGCCAGTTGATGAAGTAGTTGATGAGATAAAATCCATACCACAAAAAACAATTATGTTCTATGACAATTCACTTACCGTAAATCCAACCTATACCAAATCCCTTTTTAAAAAAATGAAAGGTTTACATAAAAAATTCTTCTGCAATGGAAACGTTGACGTCTTAGCCCATGATATAGAACTTGTTCGACTCTCCAAAGAAGCGGGGTGTATAGCATGGCTCGTTGGGTTTGAATCCATCTCTCAAAACACCATTGATTCCATAGGGAAAACAACCAACACGGTTGTAGAGTATGCACAAGCGATTCATAATATTCATAATAATCATATGGCAGTTATTGGAGAATTTATATTTGGGTTCGACACCGATACAAAAGAGGTGTTTGATAAAACCCTTGCGATAATAAAAGAACTTAAAATAGACATCGTCGATTTCTCAATTCTAACTCCGTTTCCAAATACACCCCTGTTTAAAAAACTTGACAGCAATGGAAGAATCTTAACAAAGGACTGGAGCAACTATGACATGGGTCATGTTGTTTTTATACCGAACCAAATGACTCAAGAGCAACTACGAGAAGGTGTCCGAAGAATGTATGATGAGTTTTATCAGCTGCCATTTGCCATAAAAAGAATAGCTAGAGGTCTCCGATGGGGCATTTATCCTTTTTTCGCTATTTTCATACGAAACCTTGTTGCGATGATGGGTAGACGACGATTATCTTGATGAAAAGGATGGAATTAAATACGTGCTTTAAACAAGATACTTGCAGATGATATCTTCCCAGTGTCATCATACACCGTGACAGTGAGAGCATGTTTTTTGAAAAAGAGTGACTTTAATTTTGAAAGTTTTATAAAGGAATATTCGTACGGTGCTTGTGTATCTGTAAATTGGAGCTTGCCATCAACGTAGAATTCGACTTTTGCGATCGCGGAATCATCGGTCGCATCCACCGTTATGGTTTTTTGTCCAAGTAAAATCGTTTTATTATGTAAAGAATTGTTGAGGAAAAGCCCAAGTATTTTTCTTTTCTGAAGCCGCTCTAAAACAGGGTTTCCATTAAGATATATTTTGCCTTTCTGAGGCAACGTGATCTGCAATTGTGGTGGCAGGTTTCCTTTAGGGACGACTTTTGTCGCATTGGTCGCGTCAGCGTAATACGCATCAAAGGGGTTTCCACTAGGGGGATTTGCGTACCCTGTGTGTTTTTCAGAACCGAACACGACTGCGATGATCATGAGATTCTCATAATCATATGCCGAGATATTTTTCGTATCTGACACTGTGATGCCATCTTTCCCATCCACAGAAATGTCTTTATTTGTCAGATATTCAAGAAAACCGAAGTGATATGGCTTACTATCATAACCAGATTCATGGGAGATAATTTCGGTAAGATAGAGTTTCAGTCTACCATTATACGTATCATTTCCTTTGTTTTCTATAAGTGTATTAACCATTACTTCCTTTGTGGTATTCTTATATTGAGCAGTAACAGTGACTTTGATTTTTTGTTCAGTTCTTCCTTTAGCTGTACTAATCGCATCAATATACGTTGATTCTGGTTTACTTCCTCCAATAATCATTTGATATCCACCATCGATGAATACCGTGGGAAATGAATAGACATTGTAATCATCCCAGATGCGTTCTGTTGTATCTGAGTTTGTACCGTTAATCAGAGCGACATAATAAAAATTGTATTTATTGGCCTCATAGAGGGAATACAGGATATTTGCCACATTCGGACAGTTAGTACACCAGCTTGCAGTGACTTCCTCGATGAATACGGTATGATTAAGGGTTTCATTCCCTGGGCTACTTCCATTCGGAAGTACCGTTATGGTATAAAACATACTGCCATCGACTGAGGGATCTCCTACTGGTCCGTTCCCTGCTTTATCATTGACTGTGATGTAGTAATAATAATTGCTGGTCGCAGACGAAGGAATCGGGATGCTTGCAGTATCGTTTAGAATTGATTTTGAGGTCCAACTCGTTGATCCCGCGGTTTGATAGTACAGGGTTGCCTCGGTGACATTCACGTTATCGGTAAAACGAGCAGTGATCGTAGCGGATTGACCGGCGGTTACAGTAAGGTCACCGGAGACTTCGATGATCTGTGGAGGTTCTGTGTCGTGTCCTCCGTTGTTATTATTGTTGTCGTCCCCGGTGTAGAGAATAACGTACGCTGATGCACCAAGGAGAATTCCTACGATAAAGATGATTATTACGAGTTTTCCGATAAGTCTCATATCTAGTAATTAATATACACGTGCTTTATATATTAAATTTACTGAGACGTATATAAGGGGAGAATACAGAAAAAATATGGTGAGAATCTTCAATTAGTAAGGCAGATTTCAATGAGTTTTTCGTGGTCGCTTATTTTAGATGATGAGGTGCCTTCTAAGGATGACGAGGATTACTATTATGCTTAGAATAATCGCAATAAACGTTACGATGAGCCAAGGAATCTCTCCAGTTGGTTTCTTTGCAATACTGATAGTATACGTTGATGTGGATGTCAGGGGGTTTCCTTTAGTATCCTGCACAGTCAGGCTTAGGGTGTAGGTTCCATCAACAAGGTCTGATGTAGGGGTGTAGATGAAGGTTTTATGGTCCATGGTGGTGAGTTGATCAAGGATGTTATTATTTTCGAATGTTGCGATAGTGAGGCTGGTTTCCTCAAAAAACGTAATCGTGATTGTTGGTCTAGCGATGTTTAATATCGTTCCATCCGGCGGGTTAAACACTGGTGGAAGAATGGTATACCCATAGGTTAAGATATATTGCACTGAGGGATCGTCAAGGATGCAGATGTTTCCGTTTTCACGCCAGATCATGTTCGATGAAATGATTCGATCATTTGTTGCTTTAACGGTGAGAGTGAAATTCGGGTATTTGTCAGGGGGATAGGGGTCGATTATCTTGATATAGACCCACCCTGATTTTTCGACATCGGCGACAATAAGGAGTTCTTGTGCTTCTGGATCAATCCAGGTTTCTGTCAATAGAACAGAAATAAAGGTGAGAATCACGGTTTTATTCGCGTTGGTATCCCAGAAGAACTCCGGGACCATATCGTTTCCTGTTGAGAGGAGAAAGGATGCGTTTCCACTAATATTTACAAAGCGAACAAGAGTAAGAAGGTGATTGGGGTCGATAAAGGTGTCAACGATTCCATCACCATTGGTATCGGTCGCGTAAAATGGTTGTGTGAATTGGAGACCGAAGTTTATCTGAATCACGTTCATCGCTTCGGTTGATACGTAGATGACGGGAAGCGCATTGATTACCCCAACGTAATTGCTGCTTGCATTAATAGATGTTGGAGAGATATCGGAACAGGCTGCGATTCCACCACCTAATGCGCTAGAAATAAACACTATTGTAGGCATTGTTATGATCATTGATAAGACAAGTAACAGTGCTAAAATGTTTTTTTTTCCATTTGTCGCGTTTTTCTCCATTTTTTCCTCACGCATCGTATACTTTTTTATATGCTGTTCTACACTCTCTCCATATCACTAAGCAAGATGATAGTTCTCTCCCGCCACTGGATTAGCGATGCTCACCAAAGAAATCTCAACACATGGCCCTATTTAAAAATTATTGAAAATTCAAATATTGGATTTTCTTTTTAAAAATCGAAAAGTTATTCTTTTAAGTAGTACCGATTATTTTTCTTTGAAATAATCTCTTCGCTGATCAGTTTTTCAAGGATCCGTTGAAGCCATGAACTATCAACATTAAGGATTCTTGATATATTCACAAGAGATTCATCGTTCTGTAAAAGAATCCGAATGATACGAGCTCGTAATTGCCGGTCAGATCCTTCGAATCGTGATTGCTGTGTTTTTGGTTTAATCCCGGTCTTCGTTGCGGTCAGATGAAGAGCGCCGTAATCCATTAACGCGTTATGCCATTCACGACTCCGTCCTTTCGGAAGGCACCGTTCAGCAAGCCCCCAGAGTTCTTTATCAGAAACCTCCTCAGGAAGATGAAATTCCTTAATGAATATCCGTCGTATGTTTGTATCAACAGTGACAAGATCAGCGTTTGTTGAAAAAATCTGTACTGCTTGTGAGGTGTATCTCCCAACGCCAGGAATTTCTTTGTAATGTTTCATTGCCTCCACCACATCATTGCCGAACTCGGTGACAATTTTTCGTGCGGCTTTATGCAGATTTATCGCCCTAGTGTTATATCCCAGACCCATCCATGCTTGTAAAACCTCAGCAAGCGATGCAGACGCAAGAGCGTCAATGGCTGGCCATCTGGCAATCCATTTCTCATAATACAGGATAACTCGATTCACCTGCGTCTGCTGCAACATGAGTTCAGAGAGGAGAATCTTGTACGGATCAGTCGTCTTCCTCCAGGGCAACTCTCGTCCATTCCTTTGATAAAAAGAAAATACTTTTTTTTGAAACTCCTGGATTCTCTCTGGTGAAAATACAAGAGAGTCACTCTTGGGAACAACGGTGATAGTAGGCATACCTCTGCTTGATGAGCACCTACGTTATTAATATGATTTTTGGGCGTTTTTTATTTTGGCAAAGTTTTTGAATGTTTGCCGTATAAAGATATTCCTCATATGAAACGATATAACCTCAATCACCTGCAGAAACTTGAAGCAGAATCAATCTACGTCATCCGTGAAGTCGCAGCACAATTCGAACGACCGGTGTTGCTCTTCTCCGGTGGAAAAGACTCTATTGTGCTTGGGCATCTCTCCCGAAAAGCATTCTCCCCAGCGAAAATCCCCTTTCCCTTTCTGCATATCGATACCGGACATAATTTTCCTGAAGTACTCATCTTCAGAGATACGTTTGCAAAATACCTTGATATCCGACTACTCGTTAGCTCAGTTCAAAGATCCATTGACACCGGACGCGTCAAAGAAGAAACAGGGAAACACGCAAGCCGGAATTATCTTCAATCTACCACGCTCCTTGACGCCATCCATGAATATAAATTCGATGCAGCAATTGGAGGTGGTCGAAGGGACGAAGAAAAATCTCGAGCCAAAGAACGATTCTTCTCTCACAGAAACGACTTCGGACAATGGGACCCAAAAAACCAACGTCCAGAGCTCTGGGACGTTTACAACGGACGAAAACACATCGGAGAACATTTCCGAGTCTTTCCATTAAGCAACTGGACAGAACTGGACATCTGGCAATACATCCTCAAAGAACGAATTCAGATCCCCTCGATTTATTTCTCACACACACGAGATTGTATCATACGAGACGGTGTTATCTATGCGTACTCTGACTACCTGCATCTTGATGCTGCTGAAAAGAAAACAGCCCAATCCATGACCGTACGATTCCGCACCGTTGGAGACATGACCTGTACGGGAGCAATACCGTCAAGTGCACGTACTTTAGAAGAGATCGTCCAAGAGGTCGCAACATACCGTATCTCAGAACGAGGCACCAGAGCAGATGACCGACGATCGGAAAACGCGCTCGAGGACCGGAAAAAGGAGGGATACTTCTAACATGGAACAAAAAAGTTATCTCGACATGGATCTGCTCCGTTT